>Ga0209737_10000774_pt1 | contig 24542 bp, 14 predicted proteins | sample TergutCu122P3_FD_187284 | JGI IMG/M metagenome (GOLD analysis project Ga0209737, IMG submission 187284) | Cubitermes ugandensis P3 segment gut microbial communities from Kakamega Forest, Kenya - Cu122 P3 (SPAdes) (version 2) | ecosystem: Host-associated > Arthropoda: Insects > Digestive system... | reverse complement strand
CGAAATGGTGCAGATTCCAGGAAGCAAGGAGGCGTGGAAGGGAGCGTACTTCGTACGTGACCGACCACAACGACGCCGCTGACGACGAAGATGCCCATTTCGGCGAGCGCGATACGCGGCTACCCCCTGTGCGGGGCCTCAATCGCCGGCCCCGCAACGCCCCGCTTTTTTTCGGGAAACTCTGTTGCCTTTTCTGAAGGGGATGTCAGCATTTGCCTCTCCTGAGGGAGACTTTGCCAGCAGCAGGTTTCGTTTCAATTACAATGGTCAGTTACAAATCAGCATATGACAAAAGCACCCATAAACTCAAAAAAAGGCTTCTTTTATTACGTTGAAAAGGGTGGGAATGCCCTGCCTCATCCGGCGTTGCTGTTCGGAATATTTGCGCTCTCAGTGCTCGCACTGTCACTTGTCGGATCGCTCTTAGGCTGGCATGGCATGCATCCTGCCACGGGCGATCAGGTGGATGTTGTCAATTTGATGTCGCGCGAAGGCGTTCATCGCATCCTTCTCGAAATGGTGACCAATTATACCAGCTTTGCGCCTCTGGGCGTTGTAATGGTGGCTTTGCTGGGAATCGGCGTTGCAGAAAACAGCGGAATGATTAAAGCTGCCATCAATGCCGTATTGGTAAAAACGCCGGCAAAATACATCACGTTTATGGTCGTATTTACGGCTGTTATTTCAAATGTGGCGAGCGATTTGGGATATATTCTGATTATACCCCTGGCAGGCGCCATTTTCCATTCGATGGGCAGAAATCCACTCGTTGGTATGGCAGCGGCGTTTGCCGGTGTGAGCGGCGGATTCAGCGCCAACATATTTATCAGCAGCCTTGACCCGCTATTGGCAGGTCTTTCGACCGAGGCGGCACACATCATCGATCCCGATTATCAGGTGCTGCCTACGGCAAACTATTACTTTATGGCAGTTTCCACCTTTCTGATTGCCATTTTGGGCACAGTGATAACGGTGAAATGGACTGAACCCCGTCTGGGAACATATTCTGGCAATGTGGAACAGGAAAGCATCATTCAACCCACCGCCTTAGAGAAAAAAGGATTGAGAAATGCGGGGCTTGTTTTCTTGGGTTGGTTCGTTCTTTTCGCCATAGGATTGGCTCCCGAAAACGGTTTTTTGCGCGGAAATGACGGAAGTATTCTTACTTCGCCTGTGTTGGCAGGATCTATCACCGTGCTGTTTTTGACGATGGCTTCCGCCGGCGCGGTATACGGTTTTACGGTGGGCAAGTATAAGAAGGGAGGCGATGTCATTTCCGGCATGACCGATTATTTCAAAACCCTTTCTGCTTACCTTGTGCTGGTATTTTTTGCGGCACAGTTTGTGGCGTGGTTTCGCTGGAGTAACTTGGGATTGCTGCTTGCCATCAACGGCGCTGGTGCACTGCAAAACGCCAGTATCGGTCTGATACCTCTGGTGATCTTCTTTATTATACTTACTGCCGCTACGAACTTTCTCATTGGCAGTGCTTCGGCAAAATGGGCAATCATGGGGCCCGTGTTTATTCCCATTTTTATGCTGCTTGGGTATTCGCCCGAACTGTCGCAGGCAGTTTATCGGGTGGGCGACAGCATTACCAATGTCATTTCACCCATGATGAGCTTCTTTGCATTGATTATTGTATACTTTCAAAAGTACGACAAAAAAGCTGGTATCGGAACCCTCATTGCGACCATGCTGCCTTTTTCAATTGTCTTTTTTGTCGGCTGGACAGCATTGCTTATTGTCTGGATTTTGTTTGAGCTGCCGTTGGGTCCGGGCGTTTCGTTGTTTTATTGAGCGAGGGTGATGCCTGGCGCCATCCATAGTGATGCGTGCAACCCCTCCGTCGACGCCTCCCTCTTTGGGGGAGCCTTGCAGGGCGCCCTGGGGAACTGGTTCCCCCGATGTGGGAGCGGGGACAGTGGTGCCGCCACAAAAAAAGTGCGGTGGCGTATTCGGCCTGCATGCCGAATAGCCACCGCCGCGGCCCGTATTCGCCCGTGGCGGGCGAATAGGGCGCGCCAAGAATAAAAAAAAGACGCCCGAAAGAGCGTCTTTTTAATACCGAGGATCGGAATCGAACCGATACGAGGTTGCCCTCGCCAGATTTTGAGTCTGGTGCGTCTACCAGTTCCGCCACCCCGGCGTAGCGAGGGACATTTTTAGCAAAGGATGGCTGGTGCGTCAATCGTTTTCTGTGTGCTAAAAATCTTCGTGATAGAAGGAGCGGAGGATGGGGGCGTATTTGCTTTCGGCTTCGAATCGTCGGACGAGCCCGCAGGGGGAGAGGACGCGGGCATCGGCTTTGATGGGGCGGGGGAGGATGGCAAATTTCCTGATGGCTTCGCCGGTGGCGCGCGTGAGGTTGCAGGCGTCGATGTGGGCTTTGATGTGGGCGTAGATTTTCTGGTGCTGGCTCATTCGGAGGAAGTCGTCGGCATTTGGGATTTTTTGGCTGCTTGCCCAGCGCTGCAGGTCGGTGGCGGCGAGGTAGACCAGGGCGGTGAGAAATGGCGCATCCTGGCCGAAGATGAGCAATTCTTCGATGAGCGGTTCACGCAGGATGGCGTCGCGGATGGCAGTTGAGTCGACCGTTTTTCCGCCGGCAAGGGTGAAGCTTTGGTTTCGCCTGACGCAGAGGCCGCACCTTGCATCTTCGATGACGTAATCGTCGGTGGAGATGAGGCTGGCGCCTTTTCGCCGAATTTTAACCGAGAGGACGCCGCCCTTGATCCTGGGCTCGATGCAGCGCAGAAAACCGCCTTCGTTTTTGAAGGTATGCAGGTGAGCGATGCCGCCGACGTCGGCGACAGTGTAGGCATTCAGGGTGGGGATATCGAGGTAGGAGAAGAATTCGGCCACGTGGCTGTCGAAAGGGGCGCCAAAGGAAACGAAGGCTTTGATGTCGGTGCCAAGCTGGCGCTTAATAGGGCTTAGGCATAGTCCTTTGATGATGGGAGAGGACCATTTGAGGTAGGGTTGTTTATTGCGATTTCGAAATTTCCCTGCCTGCACGCAGAAACGGTGCCATCGGGCTTTGAATGCGCTTTGTTCCGGTGATTGGATGAGTTCGTCTGTCAGTTGCGCCAGGGCATGGGGCAGCAGGAAGACGATGTTGGGCTTGGCCTGCCGGATAGATTCGAGGATGCCCGGAGGATGGTTCAGGAGGATGAGGCTGGCACCGCGGGCGAGGCATGCGGCAAACAGCTTAAGGTGAATGGCATGGGAAGAATCCATGCCGATCATGACGCGGGTTCCTTCTGCCAGCTCAAGGCGTTCGCAGATTTCATCGCTGTGCAGGCGGAGTGAGGCGTTGGTCAGGGCGATGCGTCGCTCCCCGCTGTGTGTACCCTGTGAGTAGATATAGGCTAAAACCGTGTCATCGCTGTAGTTTTGGCATGGAGAGCGCGCGGGATCTGAGCCGAAGCGTTCCACGGCGGCTTCGAAACTGCAAATGCCCTCGGGGATCGGCCATCCGACGACCTGATCCATCATTTCGCCATCGGAGGTTTTGACGTCTGCATAGAGGATAATTCTTTGGCTGGTGTCGGCTTGTTGCCAGCTGAGCCATGATTTGACGCGATTGGGATCGTCGGCGAGGACAAGGCGTACGTCAAGGGCCAGGCACTCCGAGTGCATATCGGCAGAGCGCATGTCGATGGGCAGAAACTGCACCGCTGCGCCGAGGTATTGGCAGGCAGACCACAGGATGAGCGATTCGCATCGCATGGGAGCATCAATGGCAACGACATCGCCCGGGGCAATCCCCTGGCGATGCAGAAATGACACCAAGCCGCACGTGATATCGTAGAACCGCTGCCAGCTTCGGGCATAGGTACTCGCCGGCAGGATGGTCATGACAGCTGGCTTGCTGGCGAGTTCTTGGGATCTCGCTGTCAGGCGCTCCCAGAGCCACGATACTTGCGTTGGGATGGTTCGTTTTTTTTTGGATTTCATCGTCGCTCCTCCCTGCGAGTTTCGACGTAAATTTACGGGATATTTTGTCTTATGGCTAGTAGGAGTGGCGTGGTGGATGTTGGAGCGGGTGAAAAATTTCCCTTTCGCGTGGATATTTGATAGCAGTGTCAGGGTCTTTGGGGCTGTGCGCCCCGTTTGCCATGGCCGGCAGAGGAGTAGGGATGCGAAAGACGTGTGGTGTTTGGCGAGTATTTGCCGTGGTGGCGCTTGGGCTTGCTTTATGGGGTTGTGCTTGCGGCCAGAAGAACATCGTCGATAGAACAGACAGACAGATTATCGTGGATTACCCGGAGGCCGTCTCCGATGAGCCGCCGATCGAAAAGCCAACCCTTCCACCACCCGATGCGCAGCGGTTGCTTCGCCTGGCGGTGATCGCCGATATGAACAGCCGCTATGGGTCGACAGAGTACGCCCCGGAAGTCGTGCGTGCCATTGATATCATCGTTGCTGAACGTCCCGATATTGTCATCAATGCGGGCGACATGGTCGCTGGTCAGAGGGCCAAACTTCGGTATCGCGACATGTGGAAGGCCTTCCACAGCATTGTGACAGACCGGCTCGTCGAAGCAGGGATACCCATGGCACAGACCGTTGGCAATCACGACGGCTCTGGCTATACGCCGTTCGCCAACGAACGCGAGATTTATATCGACGAATGGCTGCAGCGAAAGCCTGCTCTGGACTACGTCGACGACAGTGCCTACCCTTTGTATTATTCTTTTCTTCAGAACGGCCTGTTCTTCGTTGCGTTGGATGCTTCGACGCTTGATGCGCTGAGTCAGGAGCAGTTTTCCTGGCTGGAGCGCCAGTTGGCGAACAATCCCACGCCGTATGGACCAATCGTATTCGGTCACGTGCCGCTCTTTCCTGTCACGGCTGTCAAGCCCGAAGTCGTGCGAGATGCGCGCCTTCATCCGCTGTTTGCCAAACACGGTGTTCAGCTTGTCATCAGCGGACATCATCACGCCTATTTTCCGGCAGTGCTCGATGGGGTAACTTACCTGCATGTGGGTGTGCTTGGTGGCGGGCCTCGCCCGGTGCGTCAAAACGGCGGCGTCGAACCCAAGACGTTTTCTTTTGTCAATCTCTATGCCAACGCCTCGCCTACCGTGGATACTTTTCTCATGGATGGTACGAGCCACACACCGTTCAATCACAACCTGCTGCCAACCTATATCGTTCATGGTCCAACCCTTTTGCCCCGCATTGACATTGCTATGGAAGATGCGCGCTTTGCCTACGAATACATGATTTCTCCTCACATGACGCGGTCGCAGATGTTGACGCTCATTGAGGCGCTTCGTGCCAGTCAGGGCGACTGGAGCCGGGTCAGCGAGTGGAGTCTGGCGGAGTAGTTTTTCTTTACGCGGGGGAACTCGTTCCCCCACACCCCCTGCAATGCTGCGCATTGCTTGTGGATGAAGTGGCAGTGTGTATTGCTTGTCGCCGCATACCCTGCATTGCCAACAAGAAATAAGTAACCTGCTCATGTTTTGCTGTTTTGAGGCAGAAAGCAAATCGTAGCAGCTTAAACTGGAAACGCTCTAAGCTGGAACGTTCTAAACAGGGGCAAGTCAAGTATGAGATCAAATCGGCACAAACTCTCCCTGGGCGCATTGGTTTTGGGGTTAGGGTGGTTTGCTCTGGCAACACCGGGTCTGGCGCAGGAAAAGGCCGCCTCTTTGCTCGAAGAGACGCGCTGGGAAGGTGTCCGTGTCGATGGCACCTGGGCGCGAAACGATTTGGGTCTGCGGTCGGCAGGCGATGGCACTGAGAGCAATGCGTTTTGGGTTTCGACTTTGGACGGCAAAGGCGATGGGGTGATACGGGCCATTTTTCACATGGGGTCTCGTCCTGACAGTTCGCTTCTCTTTCGCGCTGCCTTCCCAGAAAATCTCGCTGCTGTCGATGGCTACAGCGTCACCTTCTCGCGCCAGTCCGTGCAATTGCACCGTTGGGATGAGGGGTTTGCCGCGCCCATGACGTCGCGTCAGAGTATCAAAAAACTGCCCAACCTCATTGAGGTTCGCGTCACTCTGCGCGGCCCAGAAATGCAGGTGGCTATCATTGAGCCAAGGAAAGGGACAACCCTTGCGACGCTTTCTGCCGTCGATAGCGCGCATCGGGGCCACGCTGTTGGCTATCGTGCCCACAGAAAGCAGGATGACAAGACTGCTTTGCAGACGCTCAGCTTCGGGCCTGCCAGGGAAAGTTTGCCGATTCCGCAGTACACGTCTCTGCAGGCCAGAGTCCGGCAGCATCCCGTACACTACGTTGTGGGGGGCATGGATGCTGCCAAAGCCCATCCGTCTTTGGCAAAATGCAAAACCGTGACCACCTCGATCATACCCAAGCACCGCATTTACCGATGCTCCCCCGAAGCTGTCCTCAGCATGATCAACGCTGAGGGCCGTCTCCCCTCAGATCTTCGCCTTACCGAGCCTCGCTATGCCTTCGAAGACAGCGCCTATCGCCAGGTTCTGGCCGACATGGCCTGCAAGACGCCCATGCACTGCAAACCGGACGCACCCATCGATCCCAATCGCAGTGCCAAAGATGTCGACATGATCGACGCCTATCTTGAGGCCTATGTGCCCATCTGCAAGAAGCGTATCCGCCATGTACGGCTCGAAATCCTCGGCTACTCGACGCTTGGGCACCCCATCCGCGCGCTGGTGTTGACGAACGCTTCGCCCAAGATGCTCCGTCCGCGCGTGCTGCTCAACGGCGCTCATCACGGCATTGAGCTCCTCTCAACAGACTTCGTCTTCGATGCCATCGAGCACCTCTGCGAAAATCCTGACAAAAATCCCACCTATGACGCCCTGCTTGGAAAAATCGAAGTGTGGGCGGTGCCCATCGTCAATCCCGACGGGCTCGATATGTATTTCCATGCGTCGACACACATGGGCAGAAAGAACGCCCGAAACGTTTTTGTGGATCAGGCCCGGATCAGTGCCGATGTCGAATTTCCGCCAAAGCTTGGTTTGGCACATCGCCACGGGGCCTACTATCGCTATCAGCCCAACGGCATCGCCGTGGGGGCGGGTGTCGATATCAATCGCAACTACCCGCTGATGTTTGGGGCCACTGGTGAGTTGGCCTCTTCGTCGCGTCCGCGCCACTACTGGTATCGCGGCCCCTATGCAGGGAGTGAACCCGAAACGCAGACCATGATGAACGCCTTTCATGAAGCACAGTTTGCGACCTCGATCAGCAATCACACCGTGTCGACCAAAATCCTCGTGCCCTACTCGATCGATGCGCTTAAAAACCCGCCGAGAAACGAAGACTATGCCTGGCAGCTCGGGGAACGCATGGCAGAGGCAGCCGGCACCCAGGCCAATGGTAAACCTTACGAAGTGGTTAAAAACATCTACTCTGTCGACGGCACGGATCAGGACTGGTTTCGAATGGTCTCGGGAACCTACGCCTATCTCGTCGAGGGTGCCCTGCACAACCCCACCGGCGCCAAACAGCGCGAGGCCATCGTCAAAAACCGCCCCACCTGGGAGACACTCCTTCGCGCTTCGGCGTCCGCCCACGTCATCCAGGTTCTTGATGCGCACGGCACACCTGCCATATCGGAGATAACCCTGAGCGACGTCCCAGCGCTCAACGGCGAGCGCTGGGTGACGCGCTGCCAGGACGCGACATTCGTTGCCATCTGTAAGCCAAACACGACCCGCACGGTGACCGCAACAGCCCCCAACGGCACGCAGGCCTCCAAAACGGTGCGCTGTACCGAAAACACCGTTACGCAAGTCACACTCTCGCTCGAAGGCTGGACATTCGACCGAAACCGCGAAACAGCCCTCTGGCAGGCCACATGCCCGGACGAAAATTTCTGCCGACGGCTGTACGGCGTCGATGCCATCTGCGATTTGCGCCGCAATATGTGCCCGGCCCTGCCCGCCAATCGCTATTGCCTCATTGATGACGTCTGCATTGCCGCCGGCACTCAGGTATCCCTAAGCACCATGGGAACGGTGATCTGCGATCCCATCCAAAGCCCGCGCAGCTGGACAATGCGCAGTCGGTGATTCGGTGGGCTTTGCGAAGGACAACCGCAAGGGTTGTCCCTGCTGATGAAAATTTTTTGTCCCTCGTGACGATTTTTCGTCCATTGCCCGCAAAATGTTGCCTTTTATTTTAAGGGGGGCTTTGCGTAGGGCCTACATGTAGTTTTGAGTGGGACTGCGCCCCCTGCGCCGCTATTGGCCGCGTGCGGCCAATACGCGTCTACCCCCTTTGCGGGGCTCAATCGCCGCCCCGCAACGCCCGGCTTGGGCAGGGCGACCGCATCATAGATATTTATTCTATTCTTGCAGGCCGGCTTTTCGAAGCCGTTCAATGAAAGCGGCTTTCCTTGCTTGTGTCTGGTACAGCATCTTGACGCGCTGGGCGAAATGAATACTTTCAATACTGGTGCTGTGAATGGCGAGTTCTTGCAGATCCAGGATGAGCTGCAGAGCGCGGTCATAGCTTTTGGCGTTTTTGGCTTCCACGAGTGCGTTAATCTCTGTCCATAGTTTAGTTTCGCTGCCAATGAGAGAATGAATGTGCTTTTGCCTGGCGATAGCGGCCTCGCGTTCTTGTCTGGCTTTTTCCTTTGCTTGTTTAGCAATTTCAATGCGCCTGCGTTCCGCTGCATAAAGCTCGGCTGCCTGGCGAAGTTGGCCCACGGTTCTTTCATTATGCAAGGGACTGGCTTGAGCAGTTTGTGTTTTGAGAAACCTTTGCAACAGCACTGCAATGGGAGCATGGTTGCCTTTGAGCATAAGTTCTGTCAGGATGTTGTCCTTTTCCGTGCTTGGAAGCTCGCCAATCCAGGCATGCAGTATTTTTTGATCTATGCCGGTATCGACCAGGACTGGACTGGTCTCGGCCGCCACATGCAGGAGGTCAAAATCAATGTGCAGGAATTCTGCCAGGTTTTGAAGGGATGAGCTGAGTTGCCCAAGACCAGGTGGCACAGGCGGCTCAACCATGTCATCGTCGATCTCGTCGAATTGTACACAAAGGAGCCAGCCGAGATAAAGCAGCCGCAAATCTCCGCGCGCAAGTTCGGTGCGTACGGAAATGAGGGATGACATAGCATTTGTACAAATTTCGCAATCCTCACAGTCTCCCCAACTTCCGCCGTCTTCATCCATGTACTCAAACGTCAGGATGACTTTATCCGGCTCTGCTTTGACACAGGCGCTGCTTTCGCAGCAGTACGCCTTGGCAGTTGCAGCGTCGAGTAAATCAGAAGGTAAACGGAGCTTCAGCGTGCGCGTACCCCAGCTGGCATAGTAGACGAACGCATCGAAGTAGTTTGCTATCCAGACATCTTCATCTCCCTTAAAATCGCCCCAGTGGTACTCGTTGGTAAAGCTCGCAGATGTAATCCGCGCCCGCGACGAGCAGTTCCGCAGCGCCTCCATCTCTTCTTTAGTGAGTGAGCGGTCGAGCGCGCGGAATTCATAACTGGTATTCGCTCAAGGATGTGTCTCCGTGTTTAGGTTAAACGCTTAATGCAGTTGTTGCGCACTGTCGGAATGCCGACAACGGTTGCGATATATCAGACATTTGCCCTGTGTGTTTGACTTTTTGGGGTGGGGGCAGCAGCCCCCTGCGCCGCTATGGGCCGCACGCGGCCAATACGCGTCTACCCCCTCTGCGGGGCTCAATCGCCGCCCCGCAACGCCTGGCTCGGGCAGGGCGACTAGGGCAAATCAGCTAAAGTTTTACGGTCGTACAGAGGATTTTTAGCACCACACCACAAAAACTATTGCTATGGTTTAGTTGAAACGGCGTACTACTCTAACTATCCACCCACATTTCGCATTGGCCAATGACGGTAGCGATGGCATCCTCCATACCCTCGGGCGGGTACTTATATTTCTTAAGCAATCTCTTAACCATTCGGCGCATTTATCGAGCTTTATTCGATGTCCAAGTACCAGCATTTCAAGCGATTGCTCTGAACGTTTAGCGATAGGCTCTTGATGTCAAGACCACTTTTGTGTTACAATTAAAGCAGATATTGGTTTGGTCGAAGGAGCACAGAAATGTATCTCGCCAAAGAAGTCAGACAAAGAGCTGAAAATGCCGTTCAAAGCAACAGGCTTGTCGGGAATACGGTTTTCTCAGATGACGAATACGAAGCACTGCTTGAGTACACTCGCGATGCTGCGCAAAGCGGCAGATTGCTTAGCCGCAGCGCCTTCAGCAGCGACAAGGATGAGCGTGTGCATTTTGTGACGCTTGTCGAGATGACAAAACGCTGGAAACTGACTGATGATGGCATAGATGATAGTAGATTTTGGCCGTACATTCTAAAGACACTCATTGGTGCTGAAACGCACGCCGGGTTATATAAAGCATTTACCGAGACGATTCGTAGGCTCCACGATACCGGTAACATCGTTATGGCGAATGTGCACAAGAAGTATTATGCAACGCTCATGATACATGCCTTTGCACCGCCCAAAAGTGTTCGGGAATTTTTAAACCTGAGCTACAACCTGTACAAATATGATTTAGACTTCAATTACACACAGAGCGACAGGTTTGTTTGTGAAATCGCCACAGACCGTTTTTGCGAGATAGTGCAGAGCTCTGTGGGCAATGACAGAACCGTTTCTATTGGCAGCAACGCCTATGGCATACTCGTCGGTTTGCGCTCACTTGCGTTAAACAATGACACGCGCGCTGATTTCGTCGCGCTGCTTGATACGGCATTAAAATCCATACACACACTGTTTTATCGACAAACCTGTAAGGCTGAGACATATTTTGAAAAAATGATAGATGATTGGTGGCAAACCAAACGGAGACAGGTTGGCTATGATCGCAGAATGACACATAAAACTCAGCCTGCTGTCCCTGCAAACAATGTCGTCCCAAAGTTCATGTACGACAATGGCAAAGTCTCTCTCGCTATTCCGCCCATTCGATTGGGGTGGGACAAATCTGCCAAAGTGCATCTTGACATCTTTGTTGGCAACGCGTGCGAGCCGCAAGAATCCAAAGCATTGTCCACCAAGACTGGCGAGCTGACGATAACGACCAGGCAGGAAATGCTGGAACTCAATTCATTGATGCAAAGCGATGAAGTCATACACTTGCGCGTTAAAATTACTGATGGCGCCAAGGTGCTCTGCAATAAAACCATGGATAGAGAATTCATTCTGTTTGATGGCGAAAACGAGGTGTTAAGCCATGTCTGCAAAGTGAATAACTACTTTGTCTACACCCGAATGATAGATCAGCTAAGCACGCCCGCAGAGATATCTACTGTTGCGCTCAACGTCTACAATATTTATCCCAAAGCTGGCGAGAAGTTGTCTGGCACAAACCGGCAAGTGCTTTTTGTGGATAAAACGTTTACTGCAAACAAAAATGGTGTTGCTTTCCTGCTCGAAAGCCTGCCAAATTGCGAATGGCGATTTGCCGATACCGGTTGTAGTGTTTACAGCGGTATGGTCAGGCTATTACTTCCCAGCGACGCTGCACTCAATGGCCTGAAACTGAACATTGACAACAAACCACATTTGGTTTCAACACTAAAACCTGTTCAGGAAGATGACTATCTCGTCTTTGATATCACTGACCGAATACCCACATTCGAGCCTGTTATCCTCTCTTTGTATTCACATCGTGATGAAAAGGTTCTTTTTAAGGAAAGAATCGCTTTTTTTCCCAATCTTCGTGTCAAACTTGCTAAATCGGTTTTCTATGGCGATGATGAAAAAATACTGGAGATTTCTGATAATGGCATAAACACTGTTTTGCATTGGGATAACACACAGAACGAGATCGTTTGCCCGCTTCGTGATGGCGAGCTTATCGTCAGCATTCCCTACATAAAATGGCGCATTGACGACAAACCATGGCACAATGCACCGCTGCAAAAAATCGTTTGGTACAAAAAACTGTTTCATAATGGTTCGCTCCTGGAAATCGACTCGCCTTTTGATGGCACTAAAGCAGAGTTGATTGCTGTGTTGGATGGCGAACCAGAGACTATAGAACGCAACAAAACTAACGGAAAATTCGAGATTGGCAGATACATTTATGCCAACGAACACAAAACAGAGATTGTCTTTGCACTATCGGGATTGGACAATCTTATTGACTTGTTTGCCGTTTCTACCGAAGAACATTTTATTGCCAACCCGCTTGTATATTCTGGTGGCAAGTTATTGTGGCAAGTCGAGGATAGCTTTGTCGGTGATGAAAATAGACAGTTTTCGGTGAACTTCAGCGCCACAGATAAGAAAATAATCATCAAGGACAGGCTCACATCTGACGACAGCGACATAGAAGACATCAGCGATGGTGTATATGCTTTTAATGTTAGCTCAAAAGGCAGTGGGCTGTTTACAACGAAGTCTAAAGTATTTTACAAAGGCGAGATCATCGTCGGACAAAAAGAAAAGTTTCTGTTTGCCAACAAGTGTATCAAATTGGTTTATGTCAGTGGTGAGCTTACGCAGAAAGAAAGATCAAAAGATTATTGGAAACAATTCAAATTTGAGTATTTCATTGACAACATTCAATTTGTAGAAAACGACGACGACAAACACTACATAGGAAAGTTGTATTGTCTTGATAAGTATGGTGAAAAAATACACTTGAACAAAATGCAAAATGAACTCGATAGCTATGACAGAGTGAATCCTGTGCGCATAGATCTTGTCACCGATAACACATGTGAGATTAATGCAGGGTACAGTACGAATAGCGGTGATTGCGATTTGGGTGGTTTAATCTATGACAGAGAACAGGAATCGCTCTGCAACATCAATCTAAAACGCGATGTTAAGGGAAGATATTTTTGCATTAACTACTATAAATTCAGGGTCGAACAATGAACTGCAATGGCAATGATACTTGCAAGCAAATTGAATGGACGGTGGTTTGTGTCAACGAGTTTGCAAAAAATTTCGAATTAACACCAAGAAATGCGTTTCACTACCTAAACGCATTCGGAGGCATTAAATTTCTTATGGAACACTATGTGGCCGAACACATGCTGTCATTCGACGACGCTGTTGATGATCTCATTTTTGTTTGCAGACAAAATGGGGGGGGATTGTAATGCTTCTATATCATGGCTCAAACACAGAAATCATTGAGATAGACTTGAAAAAGTGTCGCCCCTATAAGGACTTTGGCAGAGGATTTTATCTCACAACCATTGAGAGTCAAGCACAGCGAATGGCCAAGAGAACATGCAGGATGTATTCTGGTGTGCCTGTCGTAACAACATTCTCCTTTGACCTGAATGCTTATGAATACCGTCAACTGTTTGTTAAGCGTTTTGATGCTCCTACGATTGAATGGGCGCAATTTGTTTTGAACAATCGTAATCGCCATTTTGTTGACATTGATCACATCCATTGCAATCATGACAACAAATACGATGTCGTCGTTGGCCCTGTGGCAAATGACGATATCGCCGTTCTGTTTCGAACCTACACGAAAGGATTTATTGATGATACCTCCCTGGTAAACGGAATGATGTTTAGAAAACTCAATGACCAGTATTCGTTTCATACTGAAAGATCCATTGCTTTACTTTCAAAAATTGAGGCTAAAACCTATGAATAGCACACAAGAAGCACTCATCGAATACATCGTACAGGATATCATCCTGTTCCTGACACAAGATAATGCTATTGAAATTGATGCAGCCATGATGATGTTCTATAATTCGCAGACATATTTAAAGCTATATGATATTGAAACTGGACTATACCTTGAAGGCTCTGCATATGTTTATGAATTTTTAAAAGAAGAGTTGAATGTGCAGGACAATGCGGTTTGTTAGTCGTTTCCGACTGTCGTCGATCTGTAGAACTTTTGCTTAATGACTATCGATTTTCGACAACAACACAAAGAATAGTCCTCCCGCCCAACCATTACAGAGAGAAGCAGCATGTTTAACCCAGCAGTCGCCGCGCAGAGAATCAAGAATGACTACATTGGATACCTGTCGACTTCGTTTCGTTTTAGCGACCAGACACAGCAGAGACGTTTGCTTGAGGAACTTGATAAAACTGTTTCTAACGGGCCTTTCGTAGAGATCAAAGACGCTTTTGTCACTGGCAAGTCTATAGCTGATTTGATTGATAACGGCACTTTGTCGCCGCTGTTTAGAAAGTTAGAAAGCGACAAGCACGCGAATTATGCGCGAAAACTCCCCGTCGAACGCCCGCTGTATCTTCACCAGGAAAAAGCCATAGAAAAAATAGTCGCAGGCGAAAACATCGTGGTGTCGACAGGAACGGGCAGCGGCAAGACGCACTGCTTTATCATTCCTGTTTTGGATACCCTTTTGCGCGAGCAGGCTGCTGGCACACTTTGCGAAGGCGTGCGAGCTATATTCGTTTACCCGATGAACGCACTCGCCAATGACCAAATCAAGGGATTGCGCGAAATCCTTATGGCATACCCACGTATTACTTTCGGTGTCTATAACGGCGGCACAGAACACAAAGAGGCAGACGCAATCAAGCTATACGAAGCAATGTATGCCAACGAAAAGTACCCAGAGCTTAGGAAGCGTTTGCCGAACGAATTGCTGTCGCGCGAAGAAATGAAAAAGAAACCGCCGCACATTTTGTTTACCAATTATGCCATGCTTGAGCACATGCTCTTTCGGCCGGGCGATGACGGCATTTTTTCGAATTCCAACTTTAAGTATGTCATTTTAGACGAAGCACATGTGTATGCTGGCGCAAAAGGTATCGAAACCGCTCTGCTCATGGGGCGCCTTAAAGGCAGAATTCGCAGTGAAGGAACGCCGCAGTTTATTCTTACCTCGGCAACACTCGGCGGTGACATGCCAGAGAGCAATGCAAGGGTCGTCGAGTTTGCAAGTCGGTTGACGGGGTGCGAGTTTTTTCAAGACGCCGTCATTACGGCCTATCGTGATACCGCAAGGATGTCAGGTGCCTGCATGACATACCCGCCGCATTTGTATTGCGAGCTGGCGAACGATGAAAAATCCCTGCGAGACGTGCTGTCTTTGCACAGCATCGCGTTTTCGTCCACGGCAAAAAACGAAGAAATACTTTACGATCTGATAGAAAAAACCGACTTGTATGCAGCAATGCGCCAGCTTGGCAGTTTGATCACGCTTGATGACTTTGCACAGAGACTTGACGTTTCGGGCGAGGTCGCTGTGTCTTTTGTGGCACTCTGCGCAAAAGCACAGAAAGGCGGAAAACCTCTCGTTGATATTCGCTATCATTTCTTTTTGCGGGCATTGGATGGCGGCTATCTGGCGCTGGATTATCCGCAAAGTTTTTCGTTAGTACGGCGAGATCGCTATCAAGATAAAGCGCAGATGTTCGAGATTGCCGTGTGCGAAGATTGCGGTGAGATCGCAATTGTGGGCAAACAAGAGTATGGCAAACTCGTAAGAGCGCCCGCTATTTACTCAACAGAGCTCTACCAGGTAATGTCCGACAAAACACTCAAAACACTCGGGGTGTGGGAAGACGACGAAGAGAATGCCACAAACAGCGAAGATACAGGTAAGAAAGCCAAAACAAGTGCGAAAAAAGTCGATGTGGATTTTGTCTTGTGTAAATCGTGCGGTGCGATGGTGACGGCAGACGAGGTACACAATGCCTGGTGTTCTTGTGGGAATACAAGCAGTGCAAAAATTCGAAGACTTCTGACGAAAGGGGACGAAAATTCGAGAAAATGCCTCTGCTGCAACGCGACGTTTAGGAGCTTTCGTGTTGGTTTCGAAGCGGCAACAAGTGTTCTTGCTACATCGCTGTACGAGCAAATCCCAGAATACACTTACGCTTTCGAAGAAATTCCCACAGACAAACCACCATCAAAAAGCATTTTTGGTGCCAATAAAGTGAATACAAAGCGCAAAGAAAAGACAGGCAGTCAGTTTTTGATTTTTTCAGACAGCCGCCAGGGCGCGGCAAAGTTTGCGTGTTATCTGTCCGATGCCTACAAGGAGTTTTTGCGGCGACGCGGTATATGGAGCGTAGCAAACGAAGAAGCCATCCGATTTGCGCGCGGAATTACGGCAAGCGACTTTGTGGGTGTGTTGGACAATTTCTATTCTTCACATAAACTTTTTAGAAGCAGCAATGCAGACACAGCGCAATCGTCTATTATCGAAAACCGCCGCAACGCGTGGATTGCTGTACTCAACGAGCTATACAACTGCAACCGCGATACGTCGCTTGTGTCGCTTGGAAAATTGCAGTTTGTGTATGCAGGCAATACTGACGATATTGTCAATGCAGTAGTCGAAAATTACAAAATTGCCAAGCCGGACGCACAAAACTTTCTAAACTACCTCGCCTTCGAAATCGTCCGCGCAGGCGCCATTGCCACAGACAAGCCCACCGATATCAACGATGAAGACAGAAAATATATCTTTTTCACACAAGCGCAATGTCTTGTAACGAAAAACAAAGATAAATCGGTGGCACATTCACAACCGTTTCTGCCATCAAGACGACAGCTAAAAAATGGAGCGAACGCTTTTTACAAATCTCATAAGCTTGACGTGACGAAGCAAGTTCTCAACGTCGATGACAACGACGCAGTAGAATTTCTCGAACAATACTGGGATTACCTGGTATCCGAAGACAATCCGCATCGCCTGCAAACAAAAGACGGCAAGGGATTTTATGCGCAGGCAAGCAGTTTTATCGTCTTTTTTGGGAATCATGCAACACTCTGGCAGTGCGATCAGTGCAAAAAAGTGTCGCAGTTTGGCATTGCCAATAAGTGCATTCGCACGAACTGCAGCGGGCGCATAACACGGCTCGATTCGGAAGATTTTTGCCGCAATAATTACTATGCACAGATCTACGAGAGCCAAAAGACACAACCGTTATTCGTAAAAGAGCACACGGCACAACTGGCTAAAAAAGAAGCTCTCAATTACCAGCAAATGTTTGTCCGCAAAGAGATCAACGCCTTGTCGAGTTCGACGACATTCGAAATGGGCGTCGATGTTGGCGACTTGGAAACCGTGTTTTTGCGAAATTTCCCACCACTCGCTTCGAACTATGCCCAAAGAGTGGGGCGCGCCGGCAGAAGCATTCATGCCGCCGCATTTGCCCTCACCTTTGCGCGCCTTAGTTCGCACGATTTCACGTATTTTGACCGCCCCAAAGACATGATCAACGGCATCATTTTTCCGCCGATGTTCAAGCTTGAGAACACAAAGATCATCAAACGCCATATTTATGCTGTTGCACTGAGCCAATATCTCCAGCAACACCCCGAACTTTACAAAGGCAATGATGCTTCTGCATTTATCAATGACAAAGGCTACGAGGGGTTTGTGTCGTGGCTCAAAACAGAGCCAACAGAACTTAAAGAGTTGCTAAAAAAATCGCTTCCAAACGATTTGTGGCATCTGCAATCGATAGAAATAGAAACATTTGGCTGGCTCAATGACTTCTATGGTACGAAAGGCAGATTTACAACACATATTGCCGAATATGAGGGAAATGTAACCTACCTCACCAAAGAGCGAGACAAGGCACTGAAAGCCAAAGATACGGCCGTTGCGTCCATCTTTGACCGCAAACTTAAGCACTATCAAAAGAACGATCTGATTGACTTTCTCGTGCGAGGCAATCTTTTGCCCAAATATGGTTTCCCTGTGGATTCTGTCGAACTGTCGCAGAATTTGTCCTCTTTCGATTTTAAGTCGCTCAATCTCAATCGCGATCTGGCGATTGCCATTGCAGAGTACGCCCCATCCGCAGAAGTTGTTGCCGATGGCAAACTCTATACGAGCCGCTACATCCGAAAACCTATCGTGAACAAAACCGAGATGCGCAGTTTCGAGACCTCTCATTTCGCAACATGTGCGAACTGCGAGCATATCAATTACAGCAAAATGCCCGTGAGCGAAGAAGGGAGGCCGTGCGTCATTTGTGGCTCAAAACTGCATCTGCGAGATTTTAGCCAGAGCATAGAGCCGCGAGCGGGATTTATCGCTGAGAGTGATGTCAGAGAAGTGCCCATGCGTTCGCAGGAGAGAAAATACAAAACAGAGGCCATCTATATTGGTGACAAAACCGCTCTCCCCATCGACACGTTCGACTATCCTTTTGGCAAATCATCCGTTTCTGTAGAATCCACCACCAACGACTCGCTTGTTGTCAAATCTACCCACGCGTTCTATGTCTGTTCAAAGTGTGGTTATTCGATAGCAGGCGATGAGACGAGTAAACTCAAGCTATATGAAGATTATAAACATGGTGTAACCAAACTTGAAAAAACAAGTGGATCACATGAAAATCCTTTTGGGCGCGGAAAGTGCGAAAACACAGTATTGTATCGCTATTGGCTGCACCATGAATTCAAAACGGACGTGGCAAAGCTGAGTTTCAAAACAGATACAACTGATTATGAAACCATGCTCTCGGTCATGTATGCCATTCTGAATGCCTTTGCGACAACACTTAGCATTGAACAGCGCGATATCAGTGCATGTTTGTCGAACGGCTCACAAAGTGACGGCTACGAGCGAAAAATTATTCTATACGACGCCGTCCCGGGTGGCGCAGGGCATTCGCGCAGGCTTGTAACGCAAGATGGCGCGGTTTTGCGGCAGGTGCTCGCAAACGCCAAACAGCGTTTGGAAACATGTCAGTGCGAACCCTCGTGCTATCGTTGCCTGCGCACTTACGACAACCAGCGAATTCACGAAAAGTTAGACAGGCAAAAATCGTTGAATTTTTTGTTAGCATTAGGTTTTATCTAAATTTGCTTGCGGGCATGCTTATATCATTCATTAAATCTTTAATAGTTAACTGATAGATTCTGCGTGCCTCCATTAGGCAAAAGCGTTTCGTTGTCAGATCTCATATCCAATCACCCTATGTCTTGCAAGTCAATCCTCCGCGTCTTTGCCTGTCTTTTTTTTGCTTGGCAGCTGTTTTCGGGTGTTTTCCAACGCCACGAATCTGTCATAATCGCTCTCAAACAGCCTGTCCTGTACGATGCGGTACTTTTCGAACTCACACTCAGCATGCTGTTTCGCGATTTCTGTCGTAATACGTCCGGCGTTGGTGAGCAGCTCATTGCCATCGGCTTGCAGGATCAGGTCAAGGTGCCTTGCCCAGTCTTGCATGGTCATCGGTGTATGTGCCAATGCCCGCCGTTCAGCTAGATCCAAATATGCCGACACAATTAGTTCCAACGACTTCATTTCTGTTTCGTTGAGGTAGTTTTTAGCAATGCTTACATCAGTTTTGGCGATTTTGCCATGGGGTGCTTCGTGCATGTGGTCAGCCCCATAAACTCTCTCTCAGCGTTGGCGCGGGAATAGATCACTTCCGCTGCAGTGTGGCCGTGTACGGCGTAGTGCATCTTGTTTTGCACTTTGGCAAAAAACTCGCGGGTTGTTTTGGCATCTTTATCATAATCTAAAGACGTGGCATAAATATCTGTGATTTTTTGATGAAACCGTCGCTCTGAAATCCTGATTTCACGGATTTTTTCAAGCTGACGGTCAAAATAATCCTGTGTAAGGATAGAGCCCCCATGTTTCAGGCGATCAACATCCATCACCCAGCCCTGGATGGTGTAATCTTTTACAATTTGATTTGCCCATTTGCGAAACTGGACGGCGCGTTCATTATTGACCTTAAAGCCAACGGCAATGATAGTTTGCAGATTGTGATGGTCTACTTCCCTCGAAACCATGCGATTGCCTTCGTTTTGAACTATTAAGAATTTCTTAATAGTTGCCTCCCGCTCAAGTTCGTGGTCATCGTAAATCTTTTTCAAATGCTGATTGATTGCGGGTACGCTTACATCATATAGCGTCGCCATCATTTTTTGCGTGAGCCAGATATTTTCGTCCTCATATCGCATTTCAACACTTTGTTCCTGGCTGCCTACGGATGCGACAAAGGTTAAGTATTCTGCAGCACTGCTTCGGATGGTGATTTCATCTTTCTTTTTTGATTTCGTCCTCATTTTTCATTACCTTCGTTTTTTTGCCGCCGCGATTTCGTATTTGCGCCTTATCCGTCTTTTGTCAGATAGCGATCCTTCTGCTTGTAAGGCATCGGTATGTTGACACATACAATAACACTTTGCCACTTCACCCACAAGCAATGCGCAGCATTGCAGGGGGTGTGGGGGAACGAGTTCCCCCACAAAAAACCAAAAAAGCGGGGCGTTGCGGGGCTGGCGATTGAGGCCCGCTTTGGGGGTAGACGCGTATCGCGCTCGCCGAAATGTGCATCTTCGTCGTCAGCGGCGTCGTTGTGGTCGGTTACGTACGAAGTACGCTCCCTTCCACGCCTCCTTGCTTCCTGGAATCTGCACCATTTCGACGCCGCGACAGGCCGTCAGTGATAAGGCGAGTGCGATAGCGGCGTAGGGGGCGTTGCCCCCAACAGTTGTTTACCAGCCATCTATGGTTTTCAAAAAAGCGAGTGCGCCTTGGAGGCCGTCGATGGCGCAGCTTGTGATGCCGCCGGCGTAGCCTGAGCCTTCGCCCAGGGGGTAGAGGTTTTGGGTGTTTTGCGAGATGTAGTTTGGGGTGCGCAGGATGCGTACGGGTGAGCTTGTGCGGGATTCGAGGGCGATGAGGTTGGCTTCGCGGGTGATGAAGCCGTACATTTGCTGGTCGAAGGTGCGGAGGGCTGTCAGGAGTGTTTGGCTGAGGTTTGGCGGCAGGATGCGGTGGATGTCGCTGCCCACGGTGCCGGGGGCGTAGGTGGTTTTGAGCGTCTGTGTGGTTGGGCGTTTGTTGATGAAATCTACCAGGTTTTGGGCGGGTGCGAAGGCGGGGGGGCAGTTTTGTGCTGCGCGGCGTTCGAGTTTTCGGACAAAGCGAAGGCCGCCCAGAGGCCCTGGTTCGAAGTCCTGTTCGCCTGCCTGAACGACCAGCGCAGCATTGGCATGGCGGCCACTCCGGCTGCTGCTGCTCATGCCGTTGACCACGCGGGTATCCGGCGTTGTCTGCGAGTTGACCACCCTGCCACCCGGACACATGCAAAACGAGAAGGCGCTGGGCAGCGTGTCGTGGTTAAAACGTACGGCGTATTCGGCGGGCGGGAGCAGGGGATGGCCCGCAAAGCGCCCGTACTGGATGGCGTCGATGAGTGCCTGGGGGTGTTCGATGCGCACGCCGATGGCCAGTGGTTTGGGGGCAAGGGCCACGCCCTGGGCATGGAGATCTTCGAAGACGTCGTCGGCGCTGTGCCCGACACACAGAAATACCGCATCGTAGGCGAGTTTTTGCCCCCCCACGACGATGCCTTTGCATGCGCCGTGTTCGATCCAGAGGGATTCGATGCGCTGCGAAAAGTGGTAGCGTGTGCCGCGTTCGGTGAGCCACTGGCGCAGCGCTTTGAGGATGGGCGAAAGGCGGTCGGTGCCAACGTGTGGGTGTGATTCGTAGGCAATGTTTGGGTCGGCGCCAAGGGCGATAAGGCGCGTCAGGATGTGCGGGATGTAGATCGGCTTCGTCCGCGTCATCAGCTTCCCGTCCGAGTAGGTGCCTGCGCCGCCTTCGCCAAAGCAGATGTTGCTTTCGGGGTCAAAGCTGGTGCCGCGCATCATGGCGGCGACGTCTCTGGCGCGATCCTCGACGGGTTTGCCGCGATCAAAGATATCCGGGCGCAGGCCCGCTTCGGCCAGCGTCATGGCCGCAAAGAGGCCCGCCGGGCCCGCCCCGAGGATGGCAACGCGCGGCCGTGAGCTCAACGCACGAAACTGCGGCAAGGCGGCCGGGATTTGGGGCGGCATCAGGCCGCGCTTTTGCAACGCAGCACCAGCTTCGGCGCTCACCTCTACGTCAATCACCGCCTGAAATCGCGGGCACTTGTGCCGAACATCAAGGCTTTTTCTGGCAAAAGACCAATCGCGAATATCCTGAGGACAAAGGCCAAGCTTTGCCGCAAGCGCTGCCGAAAAATCCTGGGCTTCATCCAGGGAGAATGTCAGTTGGGGCGTTCGATAAAGGGCCAATGAGAACCTCGTGTTTTTTATTTTTGTGGGGGAGCCGGGCGACCGGGACGGTTGCCCCTACTCCCCCACACCCCCTCCGTCGAAGCCTCCCTCGGAGAGGGAGGCTTCGACGGAGGGGTTCGCGTATCGCCTGTGGGTAAGTGGCAAAGTGTATTGTTTATGGTTGCATGTCCTGCATGGCAAGCGAAGGATATACAGCCTGCATGTGCTTGCAATGCCGAGGCAGAGGCAGGCCTAAAACCACCCCGTCGCTCCGCGCCACCCCTCCAATGGAGGGGAATTTAGACGCATACTTACTCTGGTTACTACGACGTCATCCATTTCTTTTGTTGATTTGCAAATGGGTATGAGACTCTCTCGCATTCGCAGGTAAAAATTCGTCACAAAATGCGACAATTTTTGCCAAAAATGATGCACTTCGCCCTCTACCCACAAGCAATGCGCAGCATTGCAGGGGGTGTGGGGGAGCTGGCTCCCCCACATAAAAAACTAAACCTCATCGGCCAGCAGTGTCCAGAGGCGTTTTGGTTTTCGGGGTCGGCCGGCAGACTGGTAGCTTGCTGCCACAAAAGACGCCACGAGGCAACGGAGAGAGCCAAGCGGGACGATGGCATCGACGTCGCCCCTTGCACAGGCGGCCTCGACGCGGCCTGCCTGCATTTGCCGTTCGATGAGGCGCGCGCGCCGTTCTTCGAGCTCGTGTTTCATCGAAAGGCCGGCGGGGCTTGTGTCGAGCGCTTCGATTTTTTTGTCATACATGGCGGCCGCCAGGGTGTCGGGACGCATGACGGCCAGCTCGGTCAGGGCTGTGGCCACGATGAGGGCCGGCTCGAAGGGTGTTCCTTTCATGGCATAAAACCCTGCACCAGATGCTTTGCGGAGCAGGATCGTCAGGCTGGGGGGATTCTGCATGGAATCCGAAGTCAGCGTTCGAAGGAGCCGCGCGCCGTGTCGCAAAAGTCCCTCGGCCTCGGCCTCTTCGCCGATGTCGAAACCCGCGACATCCTGAATCCAAACAACGGGGATGCCATCTTCGCGCGCATCTTCCGCCAGCCGCTGAAGTTTGACGATGCCCTCGCGGTAGAGAACCCCGCCCAGCCGTGCCCTGCCTTCGGCCGAATGCCCAAGGCTCTGGTTGGCTAAAAACAAGGTTGGCAAACCATCGACCAGCCCCAGGCCGCCGACAATTTCCTGCCCATATTCCGGCAAGAGCGCCTTAAACAGGCCGCCGTCGACCAGCCGCGCCAAAACATTGTGCATATCGTAGGTTTCGTGAGGTCCTGCAGGAAGCAAATCGTAAAGATCCTGGCAGGAATAGGGAGAGGAAAGGGGCTCGGCCAGACGGAAAAAATCCGCAAGCGACGACGGCAGCTGCTGCGCTATCTCTCGCAGGCGAGCCAGTGCTGCCGCATCGTCAGGGACGCGCTCTTCGGCACAGCCGGATACGTGCACATGCGTCGCGGGCGTTCCAAGCAGAACTGCCCTGCCCCCCTTCGAATGCCGGTTTAGCGCCACACCCCCAATGCAAATGCTCGCCTGTTCCGTCATCAAAATGCGGTCACACAGAAGCGGCATATAGCCGCCCCCCGCAATGCAATCCCCAAAGACGGCGGCAACCTGCAAGATGCCCGACCGATTGAGCCGCGCCTGCATCTTAAAAATGGCGCCAGCCCCCGCCGCCCCTGCATACGTTTCGTTTTGCGTCGGCAAATACAGGCCAGCACACTCAATGAGATAAAAAACAGCCACCCCCAGCCGCAGCGCAATCTCCTGAGCGCGCACGATTTTTTCGGGGCTCCCTGGCCACCACGCCCCGGCTGCCTGGGTGTTGTCGTTGGCAATGATCATGGCCATTCGCCCGCACACCCGTGACAGCGCACAAAACACACCCGCCGCCAGCGGCACAGGCCCATCGGGAATGCACTGATCCTGACCCACAAAAACGCCCAGATCCCAGACCTGCGCGTTTTCGTCACACAAAGCCGCCACCCTCGCCCGCGCCGTCATGCGCTGGCGCCCGGCCAGCCGCTCAAGCGTGCGGGCAGGACGATCGTCGAGGATGCGCGCCTGCGATGCCGCAAGGTGCGCCTCCCTGGCACGAATTTCGGGCGCCGAACCACGCGGCGTAACGACCGCCTGACCAATAGGATGGAAATATGGCATGGCATAACTCCGGCAAATACGAGAAAACACATCACGAATTCGACATTGTAACTCAAAATTGCCTGTGGGTGAAACCCCTGTTTTGGTTCGGGCGACCGGGACGGTCGTCCCTACGCCGAATTGCAATATGTTTTGGGGGCCGCGCCCCCTGCGCCGCTATTGGCCGTACACGGCCAATACGCGGCTACCCCCTGTGCGGGGCCTCAATCGCCGGCCCCGCAACGCCCGGCTGTGGCGACTGCGTCGCCCGGGCGACCGGGACGGTCGCCCCTACATGGTTAATACTTTGATGATTTTTCGCCGTCGTGGCGGGTTTCAACCCCGCCCTATTCGATGCCTGGCTGTGGCGACTGCGTCGCCCGGGCGACCGGGACGGTCGCCCCTACATGGTTAATACTTTGATGATTTTTCGCCGT
>Ga0209737_10000773_pt1 | contig 24552 bp, 38 predicted proteins | sample TergutCu122P3_FD_187284 | JGI IMG/M metagenome (GOLD analysis project Ga0209737, IMG submission 187284) | Cubitermes ugandensis P3 segment gut microbial communities from Kakamega Forest, Kenya - Cu122 P3 (SPAdes) (version 2) | ecosystem: Host-associated > Arthropoda: Insects > Digestive system... | reverse complement strand
ATCAATAATCCACTTTCAAATCGGTTATTTCTAATTGTACAGGGTTTTTGTTTGGTTGATCTTCAAGACTTTGAGCTACTACAGCCTAGTCATTTTTTACCTGAAACATGGGATAAATGTTATTCCATTGAAAGCACACTAACAATATACAAATAGAGATAGTGGTAGGAGTGGTGATTGTATCACTCCTACCTTTTTAATTAAGAAAAGGAGAAGTTAATGGTAGAAGAAAAGAACTTCCAAGAGAAGTATGAAGAAAATTTGGCTAAGGTAAAAGCAAAAGTAAATAACTTTGCTCTACATGAGACATTACAACTAAAAGGTATTGGCAATCGAAGAATTGATGAAGTATGTCGAAAAATTACTGCCATTACAGGAAAGAAAATATTTGAAAACTACAATTTCCGTACTGGTACTCTGTTCGGTATTATGAGAGCTATTGCTCTATATCCAACAAAAAGACAAGAACTTTTCAGTATTACTGGATTAACCAAAGATCATGTAGATTTGTATTTTAAGTATTGTGGTAACTTACCTTATGTGAATAAAGAGAATAACACTATTAATATGGGTAGACCAATGGATGTACAAAATACTCGTGATTTTATTGTACTACTTGGTGCTCACTTCGATGTTGTAATCGAAGATAGTGATATTGAAGACATTACACAAGAACGGTGGGATAGATTATATGCTGAAGCTCTGTTGACTTGTCAGAAAACACAAGCTCATAACGAAGCTAACAGTGAAGTAACAGAGGGAACTATACAACCAGAATATGAAGAATAAATAAGAAAATTTTAAATATAAGGGTAGGATTTTTATTCCTACCCTTATTTAAAAGGAGAATGTCATGGAATACTACCTATCTAATGGTACTATAGCAATTTGTCCTTTTTGTAATAACCAAGAATGGACTGATGAAAGTACAGATTGTCAATATTTTAATTGTTGGTTATATGTTTGTAACTCCTGTGGTTACATAGTAGAAACCAAAGAATATTGGGGAGAAATAGGCATATGAGTAACAGACGTTCTGACATAATGAACGGTGTGTTGGAATTTCCTCCTCAAATAATGAATATTCTTAACCCACTCAAAGATAAGGACAAAGAAGTTCTTATCAATGAGTTTTGGGATAATATATGGCATAACTACTTACGTGAAAAAAATTGTAATACCCTAATTTGGATGGACAAATTTAATGACTCAGCATTTTTCAATAAAATGCTTACTCATTTATCCAAAGCAGGATGGATTACTTCTACGGTATCAGGTAATTATGCACATATTGATTTGAATGAATCCAAACTTCAAAAATGGGTATCTAAAGAAGAACTCATTAATGTTAAGTTTTGGTATAAGTTTTTGAAATATCGTTTGAAAGCAACTAAGTCAGTATTACAAGATGTGGTTCAATCTAATGGTAAATACATTAAAACTGGACTTGTTCGTGAAGGTTTCATGAAAGCAGGTAACAACAAGTTTAGATATGATACAAAATACCTTCAAAAGTACCTTGAACCTATTGCACAAAATGTAATGAAAGGACTTACAACATCTACAAAAGATATTACCTATCAGGAGGTAATTAGTGAATTACTCAACTACTACTCTGTTGACGGAACAGAATACACCCTTGGCAACTGCTACATTGATAGTCGTGGACGTTCAATCTTTGAATGTTCTAAAAAGGTGTTCAATCCTATCTCCTGCAAGGATGCTAGGGCCTTGCTTATCTGTGACGGTCAAGACCTCACCTCGTCAGGATTCAATGCCATTTACTCAGGAATAAGTGAACTATTAGGATATCGTGGTACGAATTATGAGGATAAGGTAGTTCAAGGACAATATTTTTATATTGTACGTACATTACCATGTTTTAAACAAATGGAGATAACAAAAGATTATAGTGATCTTCATAAGTTAATATGGTTAGAACGTATTTATGAAAATCTGGATTTGATAGCTGCTGAAGTTACAAATAAGTGGTATATACCATTAGAAATTGATGCTCAAGCATCTCTCATTCAACTATATGGTATATTAACTAATTGTTATGACTATATGGTTAGAACAAATTTGATTGAAACTGTAAATGGCTTTCAAGATGCTTACAAAGTTGAATATGTATCACGAAACCATATTAAGAAAGCCATAACTCCTATCTTGTATGGAAGTGGTAAACATCCTCGTGAATTGTGGGATAAACACAACTTGGATTATACTCAACGTGAACTCAATCAGATGGATGAAGATATTAACATAGGATTGTATTCTGTAGCTAATAACTTCAAGAATCACATTATTAACAATGTTGTTCCTAAAACCCATATGAAAGTAAACATCAATGGAGAAATATTCGACATTGAATGTAACAGATTTAAGTGGGAAGAAACAACACAAAAAGAATACTATGTTTATACATCTGGTCAAGGTCATGTTAAACGTGTAATCACCACTTTACATTTAGTACCTGATCCTAATCAATTTAAAAGGTATTTTGCTACACTATTGCTTCACAATCTTGATTCACAAATAGCTAACTTAATTAGCAAAAATATTGATTGGATTATTCCTATTCATGACAGTTTTACGGTTCATCCTAATGTCATATGTGATGTTAGGAATATATACCGTAATTATATGTGGAATATCTGGCAGAAGCGCAGAAGAATCCTCAAAGATTACTTTGAAAGTATTGGTATTACCCAAGAGTATAAAGAAGAATCTTTTGATGAATACCAATTAGGTACAAGACTTACTCCTTATGGGGAATTCTCTCCATATTGTTTGAAATAGGAGGTATCACAATGCTATATGAATGCTCAATTTGTGGTAAAGATAAAGTATTCATACACCACAAATGGATATGTTTATTTTGTAAGAAATGAAAAAATTGGTGAGGTATGAAACCTCATACCGAGTAGTCCGTGATGACTTTAAACTACTATGCAGGCTTTGGTCATAGCTGGATTGACCTAGTTTGGTAGTTTGTAGTAAAACTACCACCTCGCATGGGACTCCTGCACTTAACAGTGTGGGAGTCCTTTTAATTTTTTTTTTTTTTTTTTTTTTTTTTTTTTAGGAAGAGAAAAAATGGCTGATATTCTTTTAGAATGTAGAAATTGTAGAGAATGGACATACCATTTTACTATGATAGATACATTTCCAGTTTGGTTTATGTGTTCAGTTTGTAATTCTGAGTATTCCTTTAAAAATTTTTTCTTAACCAACTTAAATACTAAGGTCTCTGTAGATACATAAAAACCTTAAACTATAATAAAGGGTAATATAAGAAAAATGCCTAAAGAAAGAATTGAAGTTCAAAAATATTTTTCTATTCCCGATTGTCTTAATAATCCTTACAAACTGTATGTTTTTGATGATAACTTGATACATACAGGATTTGGTGGTCAGGCTATAATCCGTAATTGTGCCAACAGTTATGGTATTCCTACCAAAAGATTTCCTATGTCTACTCCTGAAGCTTATTTCTCTGATCAACCTGATGAAATGAATAGAGTGGCAGCATCTCTTAATAACTTGTTAAAATTTTATACTGATAAAACAGATTGGGTCATTGTATTTCCTGAAGATGGAATAGGTACAGGATCAGCAAAGCTTTCTGAAAAATCTCCTAAAATTTATTCTTTAATTGACAGGTTTTTTAGTGTACATTTTAATTTACATATTATGCCAGAGATTACTCCCACATTTTCTGATGAATCATTAGATGTACGTGAATGTTATAAAGAGCATGTTCACAAAGCATTACGTAAAATAAAAAGAAGCTATCCATGAAGGAATTATTTATGAAATCAGGAACTATGCATTTGGGTTCTATTCGCCAAGCAGTTGAATCTCTTTGTACGTTTTGTGATTACTTTGATAAAAACCTACAAGTTTGTATTCATGAAATTGCCTTTTCTGATAACATACTTGTAGATGTGGAAAATCAATTAGTCATTTGTCGTCATCGTAAAGTTCAATGTGAAAAAAGTGTAGCTATAAAGAGGAATAGACAATGTGGATGACATAATGAATAACTATCCTAGCTTCCCTTCTATTGAAAGAGTTGAAAATGTTTATATAGTCATCTCTGAAAAGATTGATGGAACTAACGGACTCATTGAGTTATGTGGTATACCTGAACAGATGTATCCTAATGAGTGTCCAATTAAATTTGGTTCTCGTAACCGATATATTAGTATAGAAGATGATAACTATGGTTTCGCCAACTTCTTTACTCCACATATTGACAAAATCCTTATCGCTATCAAGCATATAAAGGAAGAATCAGAAAGTGAAATAGATAAAGTTTGTATTCAGCGTATCTATGGAGAGTGGTTTGGTCAAGGCATACAACGAACATATAATTTGAAAGAACGATTCTTCATGCCATTCTCTACCTTCTATGCAGAAAAAATGATTGAAGCTGGTGTACCTAACATCATAAAACCATATATTTTCTATGCTGGTAAAGAAAATGAAGCTCCAATGTTCCTTGAAACATTGTTGAAAGATAAAGGTTCATACCTTATTCCTGGATATATGCATCCTGAAGGTTTGGTATATCATTATCCAAAATATAATAAACGAGTAAAGAATATTATTGAAGGTAATGTACCAAAAGTGAAGAAAAAGACACAACATGATTTAAAACCTGAAGAGATATGTAAAAAATGTGGTAAACGTCTTTACCTTATTAAAAATGGTGATGGTATACTTAAGTGCAAAAATTTTTATTGTAAAGAAAATTTAGTAACGTTGAGTTGTCAATAAATAAAAAATATAGAGGTAAATATGAACACAAATGTGGGTGGTTTTTCGTTTGCTACATTTCTAAATAGAAAAGGTGAACATAAAACAGATGGAATTCAAATGGGATTCGCTAACGACTATGGGGTTAATATCTTAAGTCATACTTTATCTACAGATGAACGATTTACTTATAATACTGTTAGTGTTCTGGTTATGAAGGAACTTTCAAATGGTTTATTGGAAAATCGTACTATTGAAATCATGGCAAAAATGTACCATACTCCACTAGAGTGTGAAATAAAAGGCTCTGAAGCAGTATTTATGTATGTAACACCTGAAAAGCTTGTTAAAATTTTGTCAGTAGTTTCTAATATGCAAATACAATAAAACAGATTATGCGAGAGTAGCCCAACTGGCAGAGGCATGAGGTTTAAGCCCTCACAAGTGAAGGTTCGACTCCTTTCTCTCGTACCAAATTGGATTGTAGTATGTAGTTTGATTGTTTTCCCGCAATAAACAATCCCTCTTTAGCCCATACTACAATCCTTAATTCTTCTATTAAAGCTAGGTCATGTGGGAAGATCGAAAATACCAGTGTTAAGTAAAATCCGACACTAGCGATGTAAGCGTATGTACATCGCTCCTAGCTTCAATGGAGGAATGTTATGTTCAAAATTACACCTGAAATTGAAGATGGCACATTACATACTGGTCATCTGAAAGAGGGTCAAATTGCTCTTATACAATATCCTAGCAATGAAAAGCAAATTGTATATGCCTATCGAAATATAGCAAAAGATCCAATTTCTATTGTATCTTTAACAAAATTGACTTGTGTTTGGGATGATGCTGCTAAAGCAGAATTACCTGTGATTAGAATCTTTAAATCTGGTGATGTTTTGGAAATTGCATGAACAATATGGAAAAAATTTCTTGTGTCAGATGTAATAAAGACATTTTCACACTTTGGGAACAAGATGATATTCCAATGGTCAAATGCCTAAATTGTAAAACAACACATAAGTTCCTTCTAAATATGTATGTGGTATACAATGATTTACAAAATAAAACGTAAACCAATTCTTACAGGTAGAACCTGTATTGGATGTAGTGAATTTTATTTAAATTGTTCTTGTGGTTTAAATTAATAAAATAAGGAGAAATACCAATGATTAAACAACGAATCAAAAAATGGGTTACTAATAATAACCAAAGAGTGCTTGTTGGTTACTTAATAGCTGATACTCTTTTAGATAACCCTGATTTTGTATCTATTGGTATTTCAATTTGTCATCCTACTGATAAATTTGATAGAGAAGTTGGTGAGCTATTAGCTTATCAACGTATTAATAAGTATGATACCAATATAGTAATTAAAGATAAATATAGGTATTATGAAATTCAATTTGATCATTTTCTTAGTAGATGTCGTAGGTATTTTAAAGATAAAAATGTAATTGTGCCTAAAATATTCTTTATACAATAAAGAAATGAAAAAATTGTTGGAGACAGAGTATTTAAATATGAGGTCTACCTCTCTTACCTTATAATTAAAGAAATGTCTTTTTAAAAGTTTGGAGTTATACAAAATATATAACTCCAAATAATAACATTAGTCCCTTAGTCGCCTCTAAGTAAAGCTAAACGCCGGACTAGAAGTGCTGATTCTTATGCGAATACACTGAGGGCTTTTGTACACAGAGCCGTAATACAGTCACTCATTAGGGTGGAAGTTAAGGCGGTAAATTAGAGATAAAGTTCTTTCCTCTGTGGGAACTCGGATAGAGTGTGAATACTGGCTCTATCTTAAATTAGTTAATAGCAGTATTCCGGTATTTATGGGTATATTACCGTTAGTGTTTACAGACCTTGCGCTACCTGTATGACACAATAAACTTCTGTTTATATCCTACCTTAATGTAGGGCAGAAGTTTATAATACCCTTCTTATAAAAAGTCCTACCTATCACAACGGAGCAGATGGTAGAGGCATACCACACTCAGGCGAGATAGGTAGGCAATCTAAAGGAGGTTGTTATGTCCTGGTTTGCAGCTTATATGGCATTCTTCAATACAGCTTCCGCTATTGTTAGTATGCCACTTTATGCTTATTTTGGTTTTCATGCTATGTGGAAACTTTTCAAATACAAGAGGCGTACTGTATGAAATTAAATTTTAGTGGAGAAACAGTTACTAATTGTCAAATAGAAAGCCAAGTATTTCGTATAGAAGCATCACCTATTGCTTTTGAAATTCTTTCTTCAAAACTATATGCCAATCCAATATTAGCAATAGTTAGAGAACTCCTCACTAATGCCTATGATTCTCATAAGGCTGCTAATAATTTACATATACCTATTAAAGTTCATTTCCCTAATTATCTTGATAAAAATTTTTCAATTAGAGACTTTGGATTGGGTTTATCCAAAGAAGACGTAATGGAAATGTATACTTCTTTTTTTCGCTCTACTAAATCTACTACAAATGAATTTACAGGATGCTTTGGATTGGGTTCTAAAACACCTTTTAGTTATACGTCAGCATTTAGTGTAAATTCTTTTTATAATGGAATAAAATATTACTTTGCAGCAGTAAAAAAAGATGGTCAACCACATATTATATGTGTAAAAGAAGAATTAACTGATGAACCTAATGGTTTAGAAATTATCATTCCTACTAATAGTAGTGATAATACGACATTTATTCAAAATGCTCGTGAGTATTTATATTATATGCCTGAAATTATATTAGATACTAATCAGAGTATTGATCGTGGTGAGTTATTATACGAATTGGATAATATAAAGTTATATAAAAACCCTCTTTCACATAACAATTGGTTTGACTCATCAAACCAATTACTGTTAAAACAAGGTCAAAATATTTATTCTGGTAATGAATTTGTACCGTTACATAAAATTAAGTATTTACATAAAATAAGAAAGAAATTTATTGTAGTAATTGAAGTACCTATTGGTACTCTTGAAATTACTCCAAGTCGTGAAAGTTTATCCAAAGAAGTACATAATGTAGAAAAAATCAATAAATTTATACAAGATACTGAAGCAAACTTTGCAAATATTATACAAAATAATACAAAACTAATACAAAATTGGGATCATTCTACATATGATGAAATCGTTAGTGAAAAGTATTTCCCAAATGGTTTAGTGAATATAAGATACATAAAAAAAGAAGAAAATTTTAAAGATATTTGTCAAATTAGTATGGGTTATGTAAATCCTATTAAAGTGACCGATAGAGATAAATGGATAAATGCTACGTTTTTTAGTTCTAATAAAATTGTAGTATTTTGTTATGATACTTTAGATGCTAAAGAGTATCAAAAGCTTAAAAATAGAATTAAGAACTATAACCTCAATGAAGTTTTTATACTTTTTCCAACACGTAGAAGTGAAGAAAAAAGGGATTTTTTACGAAGAATGTTTAATATATTTTGGATATTAAATGAAATTCATGAATATGATTTTAACTTTAATTATATGACTATGAGTAAGTTTAATCGTGAATATCCAAATAGTAAAGAAGTTAAACAAAAAACTAAAAATTTGGAAAAAACAATTAATATAACAGTACATACTATTTTATTTAATGCATATGATAGTACCACATTTTTTAGAAAAAAACAAAGTAACTCATTAAAATTTATATATGAAAATTATCCTTGTGAAACAACATTTGTTATAGAAGATAATCAGAAAAATTTTGATGTTGCAGAGTTACCACAATTAATTTGTACATTTGTACATAGAATTGTTAATCATAAAGCTGAAAATTTTGTACTTAACTATCTTTTTAATATTAATAACAAATTAAATAAAGATATTATATCTGCTAGAAACATACATATGATCTTAATAAGTAAAAGTAATCTAAGATTCTTTAAAGACTATGTAAAGTTTGATATTAATAATTTTAACGAGATGATTGAAAAAGAGAATTGGAAAATTACTGCATCACCTTCATCTTCTGAATATTCAAGTGAACTTTGTAGTATTTTAACTAAGTATAGGAATACATTAAAAGTTAATTTTATAGGTAAAGTACAGAATTTAATAAAAGATAGTAATATTTATAAATATATTGATACTTATATAAATTCATATAAATCATTAGGAATAAGTAAAATAAAAAACTTTTGTTCACCATTTCACATTAGAGTATTAAATAAATGGAAATTATTAACTACTAATAGAGAACATAAAAATGAAAATTATTTTTCAGAAAAAATAAGAACATTAGAAAGTATTATTGAACCTAAACAAACACCTTTTCGATCTCATGCAATATCAAAAAAAGGTGATAAAAATAACTTTAGACATACAAAAGTAATGGCGTATCATTTAAACAATGATCAAAAAATAAAAATATTAAAATTTTTAACAAAGGAGAATAAACCTAATGTTATATTTCAAAGATGATAAACAAGTAACAGTATATTTTAGTAATGGAGACATTGCAGTATGGAAAGTTGATAATGCTCAATATACTAAAATTATTGAAATGTGTCAAAGAAATGAATGGATTCAAATTGAAACTCTTCATAATCAAGCTAAAATAATTATGACTGCTAATGATATTTCAGTTAATGAATCTGGTCATGTGGTAGTTAATAATATAGAGTTAAAACCAGATGAAGAAAATCATTTACTGAATATGATTCAACTTTTGAAAGAAAAAGGTTGTATTGAATCCGAATTGGATAAAGTAAGACCTTTCCTTCGTAATATGCTTGAAAATCCTTATATTGATGCAACTCATGAACTTTATTTGTATTGTAAAAATATGGATTTTGAAATTACCGAAGATGGTTGTTTTCTGGCATATAAAAATGTAAGAGAAGACCTTAGCTCTATTCATGATGGTGGAAAAACCAAACATATTATAGGTCAATATACTGAAGTTGAGAATTTTGACACTGATAGAAATAAAACGTGTTCTACAGGTTTACATTTTGCTGCTAAAGGATATTTAAACTCATATGTTGGTAGTACCACTATTGTTGTAAAAGTTAATCCCAAAGATGTTGTAGCAATTCCTACTGATTATAATCACATGAAAGGTCGTTGTAAACGATATATGACTGTAGGTATCTTATCACAAAATGGTGATTTAGAAACAACTAATCTTAAAGCAGCAACAGGTCAAAACGTAGTTAAAACAAAAGCTAAAGTTGAAACTGATCGCAAAACAGCTAAAAAGAAAGCTAAGAATCGTATTGAAGAAACTGCTGATAATATGAAAATTTACAAAAATGATGTAGCTAAAGTTGCTGAAGTAATGAACTTGAGTGAAGAAACTGTAAAAAGAAATATGCGAAAATACAGAGAAAGGAGACAATTTTTTAATGAAAATTAGATTACTCAATCACGCATATGTACCAGAACTAGCTGACTCAATGGATGAATCCTATGAAGAAATTAGTTGGCTTGCTGCTGGTATGTGTGTAGGAAAAAAACCTGAGGAGTGTAAAGAAAGTAATATGTTAGCTGCTATTAAATCAGGTCATATTTCTGTACTTGAGCATCTTTCTTTAACATTTCTTATTGAAGATGTCTCACGTGCATTGACACATCAGCTTGTAAGACATAAATTTTGTGTCGCTGCATAGTAATATGTAGAAAAATAAATTCGGTGAATTGTCTGGAAAGCTAAAATTTACTTGACAATTTGTGATAATTTGTTTACTATATACAAATGAGTAAACAAAGAAAGAAAAGACAATATCTTCGCAGAGAAATAAACATTGGTGATAAGTTCAAACACTGGACAGTTATTGATGGGCCTAAAATCAATAATCATGGTAGTTACATTTACAATGCTGAATGTGATTGTAAACAAACTACTCGTTGGTTTCAAGCTAATGCTTTAACTAAAGTTGATGGAAATACACAATGTCAAAAGTGTGCTGCTAAAGATAGAGGATTAGTACAATCTGCTCCCAAAAGAGTTGGAGAATTAAACCAAACACGTTTTGCACACTTACAACGAAGTGCAATAAAACGTGGTTATAGCTTTAATCTTACAATTAAAATACTTTGGGATTTGTTTCAAAAACAAAATCAGATTTGTGCTATTACTGGTGAATACATACAAAGTATTAAAAAAGCATCATTAGATAGAATTGATTCTTCTATAGGCTATATAGAAGGAAATGTTCAATGGACAACAATTCAAGCTAATAAATGTAAACATATACTTTCTATGTCTGAACTGTTAGAATTTTGTCACAAAGTCATAAATCATGCTAATCAGCAGCCAAGCTAAGTTTAGGTTAAAAGAACTTAGAAGGTTCAGAGACTAGGAGAATGAGCCTAACAATAATTTCTCCCACGAGTGCCGAACACCCTACATCTGAGGGTGATGATATAGTCCGATACTCCTACGAAAGTAGGAGAGTATAGGATAAAGAGCCTATACATAACAAATGAGAATTGCTTCCTATTCGCAATTAAGTCAACGATATGCAAAAGTTGTGACTCAAGGTAAAGCATGGTTTGTTTGTCCTAAGAGTATCACAGATTACAGTATCGCGAATCGTGACACAGAACAGCCATTTCTACAGGATAGATATAATACCCTTATGAGTCAGATTGCTTCCTTCTATCAAGAAATGCTTGATAAAGGTATTCCTGCTGAAGATGCTCGTATGGTTTTACCTAATGCTTGTCATACTAGTATCATTATGAGTCTTAACGCAAGAAGTTTTATTGAAATTTGTAAGCTTCGTACTTGCAATAAAGCACAATGGGAAATTAGACAATTATTTAAACATATGAGGGAACTTATCAAAGACGTATATCCTAACGTGTTTGACTTATGTTTTCCTAAATGTAAAAACGATAAATGTCCTGAATCCAAACCTTGTGGAACTGGATATGAATAAAATTATAAGCTGGATAACACTTAGTATTGTTTGTATCATGGTTATCTGGCTTATTACATTATTTTTCAGTATTAGGTTTGCTTTTGCTGATAATCCAGAACCTATGTGTTTACACTGTGATACTAAGGTAATGTATATGAGGATTACAGGGTATAAACCAACAGGTAATCAAACAGCTTTAGCTAGACCATTAAGAGTAGGTCGAAGTGCTGCTGTATCACCAAATTGTGACTTTTTATTAGGCGAAGATGTATACGTACATGGTCATGGTGTATGGACAGTTGAAGACCTTACTGCTGAATGGGTTGGTAAAAAGTTTGAACAATGTACTCTTGACCTATCTGCTCCATGTGAAACAACTGCTATGAGGATAGGTAATAAAGTAAAAAGAGTTGTGAGGTTAACCAATGAACATTATTGACAAGACAAAAGATATTGGTATTGATAAACATGCCTTAACTGAAGGTAATGTTTACCGAGACATAGAAACTCGTGAATTGTACTTATGTGTTAGTCGCAATATTGCCAAATATGTTGTTCATCTTAAGTCAGGAAACTTGTTTACAGTAGATGAAATTTATACTTTTGCAAACTTTACAAAGGTTCACCACGAATTACATATCACCGAGGGGAGTAATTAGATAATGAAACTCATAATAGAAAATGAAGCTGGATATTTGCTTGAAATCAGTGATTTGAAAACTAACTGTGTCTACAAAAGTAAAAATAGTGGAAGATACTATTCTCCTGTTACGAAAGCTGGTACAGCAGAGTTCTACTTATTGGATGTGAGTTCAAACGTATACCATCCATACAATAAGTTTGACCCAACACAAACCTTTAAGGAAGTACGATATTCATTCAAAATTGAGGACTAATATGGACATACCAGATAATTGTCAGAAATGTGGTTTATACCAGTATTCTGATAAACCTTGGATAGATGGTAGAGGCAATACCAAAAATCCTAAGTTGATTATGATTGGTGAAGCTCCTGGTTTTGAAGAAAGTAAATCTGGTATACCATTCATAGGTAGAGCAGGAAAGAAGCTAGACGAGATGATTATTCAAACTCCAGGTCTGGCTTTCAATGATATTTATATTACCAATATGGTTAAATGTTTTCCTCCTATTAGTACGAGTATTCCAACTAAAGGGTTTAGAGTACCAAAAGAATCAGAAATATTTCTATGTAAACCATTTTTGATTGAGGAAATCCTCTCGTTTGGTACAGAAAATAAGCCAATACTTATGTCTTTAGGTAATGTCGCTCTATTAGGACTCACAGGAGAACAAAGCATAACTAAAGAGCTTGGAATAAGCAAAGTGATAGGTATACCCACAATGAAGTACGAACACAATCCGGAAAGGGTTGATGTAACTACTGAAGAGTATACTCTGATTCCAAATTTTCATCCATCTTATGTTTTAAGGAATGGAAAGGGAGCTGAAAAACTTTTTATTCGTGTCTTAGAAGAAACATGGCAGGAGCATTTTATGTAAATATTTGACAGCACATTAATTATAGTGTAAAATACTTCTTACAATATTTTTGCATAGGAGTATTTATGTCAAAGGTACAAGAAAATGATTTGTTTGGACGATGGAAAGTTTTGAAACGAAATCCAGATAAACGAATGCATTGGTGGTGTGAATGTCAATGTGATTTGAAAACAATTCGTTCAGTATACCATAGTGGATTAATATCTGGGTATTCAAAATCATGTGGTTGTTATCAAAAAGAATGGGTCGCTAATAACAGGCGTACTCATAATGAAACACGAACACGATTATATAATATTTGGTGTCATATGAAAGCCAGATGTTATATAATAAAAAATTCTTCTTATGAGAATTATGGTGGTAGGGGTATTACAGTCTGTAAAGAGTGGCGTGAATCTTATGAAACTTTTAGAGACTGGGCTTTAGACAATGGGTATAACAAAGGGTTAACAATAGAGCGAGAAGACAACAACGGAAATTACGAACCAAATAACTGCATTTGGATTCCAAGGAGTGACCAAGTAAAGAACAGACGTGCACAAGTCAATAAGTATTTACAAGGTAGACCACCAGAACCATTGAGCCATTTAGCAAAAAAGGCCAATATGCACCTAACTACACTAATAAATCGGTTGAGACTTGGACAAACTCTCAAAGAAGCTCTAAGTACACCTGTAAGAAGGTATAAACGTAGTGCTGACTAAAGAACAACAAAATGCTGTGGATGTAGTAATGTCACAGCAAAATGGTATTTTGGCAATAAATGCTGTTGCTGGAAGTGGTAAAACACATACGGCCCACAACATCATAAAAGCTGTTCAACCAAAAACGGGATTTTACAGTGCTTTTAACAAAGCTATTGTAACTGATAGCAAACAAAAATTTGGTAATTTGATAGATTGTAAAACTTTTCATGCTTTGGCGTATAAATATGTACAACCAAGTAAAAGTATTGAAGATTTACATTACAATACTATCAAAGAAGATTTACCATATGAAGATAAGGCAGTAATTATTGAAACTCTTGATAATTTTTTCAGAAGCAGTAGTGTTGACATACAAAACTATGTTGAAACACACTGTCACAATCTAGAATTACAAGGTTTTATAGTTCACTATGCTAATAAAATGTTAGATGGAGAAATACCACCAACATTTAATTATCTGTTGAAATGTTTACATCTTATGTTACTGCACAACGAAGTTCAAATTGATTTTGACTTGCTGCTCTATGATGAGGTACAAGATGTTACAAGTGTCACATTAGAAATATTTAAACTAATTAATGCTAAAAGAAAAGTTATGTTAGGTGATACCTATCAAAACATCTATTCTTTCATGGATACAGTTAATGCTTTTGAGGAATTAAAAGATGTTAATCTTTTTAAATTAACAAAATCTTTCAGATGCAATGAAGATATTGCTGATGAGGTAGAGAAGTTTGGTATGAAGTACCTAGAAGATGATTTTGTCTTTTCTGGTAATGAATTTATCATACCAGAATCACAATACAAGGTTGCATACATATCTCGTACCAATGCCATGTTAATTGAACGAATGTATAAACTAATTAATCAAAGACAGTCATTTAAATTAACACGAGATATAAAAGATATATTTTCCTTACCAACAGCTTTACTTATGGCTTCACAAGGTAAACCAGTATTTGAAAAGAAATACAAATACCTTGAAAGAGAATACCACAAATGGCAAGATGTTAAAAAAACATATAAGACATATTTTGAATACATTGTAGATATAACTGAAGATTCTTTATTAGAATCTGTATCTAAAATGTTATTGAACTTTAGTCAAAAAGGTATTAATATCTTTAAGCTAAGGGAAAGTGTAACTAATTTAATTCCTAATTCTAACATTATCCTAACTACTGCTCATGCTTTTAAAGGTTTAGAGATGGATAATGTATATATTGAAGATGATCTAAATAATTCTGTCAATAGAACAATATTAAGAATGAAAGAATTATCTCGTATGGTTCCTGATGATCCACGAAACTATTTAACTAAAGAACAAAAAGAAGATTTAAATACTTATTACGTAGCACTTAGTCGTGCTAAAACAGGAATTGTTAATGTTAATTACTTTTAATAAGGAATAAATATGAATCAATGTTTTATGTGTAAGAACACAGAGTTAGTATGGATTCATTCTCCTATACATCGATGTACTGTATTTACTTGTAATAAATGTTTTTATTCATGGACTGAAGAAGAACCTGAGAATTAAGCTGTAATAAGGAAATAACTATGTCTATGCTTGATATGTTGGAAAAAGAATTAAATAATCAAAACATATTTGAAGGTAACTTACCTGAAATAGTAAAAGCAGTAGCAGATAGTATTCCTAGTAGAAATATTCCTTATCGTATGAAAATAACATTTGCTGTATCGGAGATTATACTTTATGCAAGTCAGTTCAGAAAAAACATCAAACACTGGAACGATAGCATCATTCCTATCAACGGAATTACATTCTGCATTGCTAAAAGTGGAGCTTCTAAAGACAGTTCTGTTAAAGCTGCCAGAAAGTGCTTTGAAAGCGGATATGAGATCATTAATGCAAGACGAAAGGAAGCAGCGATTGTTAAGGCTATTGAAGAAGCTACAAAAGCGGGGTGTGATGCTCCACATTTGTTTGGATCATATAAAGACTATCTCATTACCCCCAATCCGTTGTTTGTCGCCATATCAACTTCAGAAGGATTTATACAGCATCTTAATGACTTATCCAACGACACATTGGGTGCAGGATTCATCTACAGTGGTGAAATTGGAGCAGAACTCGCAGGAAGCTCCCTTTTACTTGAAAACATTAAAATATTGTCGGAGTTATACGATGAAGGAAGCAAAGAAGTCAAGATTCTTAAATCTAGGGAGAACCAAAGTAGAGAAGTTAAACACCTTCCTGTTAGTGCATTATTCATTGGTTCGCAGGACAATCTCCTCTATGATGACACGATTAAAAGAAAGTTTAGGACGGAATTCAACTCCAAACTAGCTCGTAGATCTTTTTTTATATTCATAAATGAAGAAGTGGAACAAGATAACTATAGAGATATTGAAGCTTTATTCAAAATTGAAAGAGAAGTAGAAGATAAAAGTGTAATAACTCGTAGAGAAGTTGATAAGTATATCAAAGAACTTACGGAATACCTAACAGAAAAAGATAGTACAAACGTGTCTATTTCAGAAGAAACTCGAAATTTGTTCCTATTGTACAAACGATATAATGAAGAATTAGCTTCTACAATAGACAATTCCTTATCAATGACTCGTCTAACACGTACACATATGCAATGGAAAGCATTAAAATTAGCTGGTGCTTTTGCTGTGATCCAAGGTGAAGATGAAATATCTGCTGATCACTATAAAGGTGCTATTGAGTTTGTAGAACTCATATCTTCAGATATAGCTTCATTTGAAAAGGAACTTGTAAAAGAACCATATGAGTTATTTGCTGATTACTGTAGGTATTATATGAGAAATAACGAATTTTCAATTAGTCTTCATGATCTTCGCAAAGCAGGTTTTATACCAATGAAAGGTCAATCAGCAGTAGCTTTAAAAGAATTAGTTAAACTTGTTAATAGTTATGATAAAGATGGTATTTATAAATTAAGTGCTGATCATATAACATTTAAATTAATTGAAAAAAGTGATAACATTATATTATCATATTTACCTATTAAGTGGCCTAACGTAGTAACAGATGAAATTAAAAAGAGAATGAGTAGTAAAGTTGCTAGTGGTTATCAATGGCAAGAACTTAAATTTTCAGAATTAAATGAAATGTTAGAAGGAGACTATGCTTATAGTCCATTTAGGTTTACAAATGGTATAAGAGGTAAAGATAATATTGATTCTACTTGTAAATGGATTGTATTAGACATTGATACTTCTGAAATAACAGATGATGAAGCACATAAGCTACTATCAGATATAAATCATTATATTGTAAGAACCAGTGATAATAATAATCCTAACAAATTTAGAGTTTTAATCGAATTAGATGCAGAAGTAGATATACCTGCTATTCAATGGAAAACTTTTATAAAAAATATTGTAGATGATTTAGGTTTAATTAGTGATCCACTTCCTAAAGCACAAATATATTACTCTTATTCTAATAGGCGAATATTAAGCTCTTTGGATGCTTCGCCACTAGCTGTAAAACCATATTTAGACATTTTAGCATCAAAAATACAAGAACCTAAAATAGATTACACAACTAAACAAGTTAATAATATGTTGGCTGATCCATTTACAACCTTTGAATTAGCCTTTAATGCTAAATCAGGAGAAGGTGGTCGGAAACTAATATGGGCTGCTAGACGAGCTAGAGAGTTGGGTGCTTCTAAAGAGTATACACTTGACCTTTTACATAAAATTAATGAATATTGGGTTAAGTCCTATCCACCAGATGAATTTGAAATTTTTATCCTTAATCAAGTACGAAAATGGGAGTTTTAATGAATTACCATGACTTTAGTAAAAAAGTAATAAATCGAGCTACCGAATTAAGTAAAGTACGAGCAAGTAAACGCTCTTATGAACACATGAAAGTAATTCACAATTGGTTTAAATTAGCTAAAAAAAGATTCAAAAATGATGATCTAATTAGAAGTGATTTAACCTATAAATTACTTATTTTTAATTATTGGTAACTTAATTATGTGGATTGATTTTTATACTAATACACCAATTATTAATATTGAACAAATAGATAGTAGTATTATAGGGTTCGTTTACGTAATTGAATTTACAGACGGTACTAAATATATTGGTAAGAAAAATTTTTATTCAACTAGAACTTTACCAGCTCTTAAATCAGGAAAAATTAGGGAAGGAGCTATAAGAACATTTAAAATCGGTAAAGGTAAACGAGAATACTACGATATAGTTAAAAAAGAATCAAATTGGAAAACATATCAAGGTTCTCATATTAATTGTAAGGATAAAATACCTAAATATAAAAGAATATTAGCATATGCTGATTCTAAATTACAACTAACATACTTAGAAGCTAAATTTCTATTTTCATTTGATGTTTTATTAAATCCAAAATACTTAAATGATAATATCCTCGGTACTTTTTACCGAGTTAATTTGTTGCCTAACAACGATGAACATGATACAATCCTTACTTAACTTTTAACAGTTAGGAGGATTATGTGTTAAATAATAGTTTCAATGGTATCATACCTAAGCATGTATTTAAGGATGACATAGTTTACATTCTAAATTTTGGAGATGTTCATTACGGAAATATAGCTTGCAATAAGGATTTTTTTAAAAAAGCTATAAAATATGTCGAAAATAGTCATAATGGATATTGGTTATCTACAGGTGACTTATTAGATGTAAATATTTCTAAAAGTAAGTTTTATGACCCAGATGGATTACAAGCCAATCAAGAATTTAACGAAGTAGTTGATCTTCTTACACCAATAAAAAGTAAATGTCTTGGTTTTGTCGGTAGCAATCATTCTAATAGAATCCATAAGTTAGCAGGTTTAAATCTTGACCAAATATTAGCCAAATTTCTTGATATTCCCTATCTTGGAGTAACTGGATTAATTAATTGTACATTACACAATGATAAAGCAGATAGAAAAGGGAATACTTCTTATTATATTACCTTAACTCATGGTATGAGTGGAGGAACTACATTAGGAGCTAAAGCTAATAGCGTATCTCGTTTATACGATATGTTACCTAATGTAGATATATGTTTAGAAGGACATACTCATACATTTTTAACTTCAATTAAAGAAGTAAACAGTATAGATAGATCAAACAATAAACTTAAAACTAATTCAGTTACTTTATGTGTTGCTGGTCATTGTTTAGATTGGTCAAAATCTTATGCAAGTGGACATAAATACCAACCTACTCCAATTGGTTTTCCTTTAATAATTTTATTCAAGAAAGATAAAAGGGTAGATATAAAATTTCTTACTCCCGCTGATTTCTAAGGAATACAATATGAATTATCAAAAGAATGCCTTTACAGACTTATTCGGTGATGTATTTGGAACCAGTAGTAATACTGGTTCCTCTAGTAAATACAAACCTAGTGGACAAACAGATATACAACCATACATTGCACGGATAAAACGATTGGAAGCTGAAATTACTTTTCTTGTAAGAAAATGTACAGAATTATCATTATTACCTCACCAAAAGAACTCTGATTATTGGAGAGAACAGGTAAGGAATTATGTGTCCTAAATGTGGTAGTAAATCCTATAAATGCACTGGTATGAACGCTAAATATTGTTCTAATTGTGGTTATACTAAGGATATTCCTCGGTGTTAATATGAATTGTAATTGTAAATTTTGTTTTAAATGTAAATCACAAATAATACCTGAAGGACACATATTACCTTCAACGGAGATAAACAATGTCCACCATTTCACACGAAATCCTTACTCTGATTGAGTATATTAAGTGGCTTGAATACCAAATTGGTTATCATAACGCAGATTATTCGTATACTACAAATTTATCAAAATTTAAACATTTTGAGGAAGTAAACAGACTATTAGGAAGATAAAATGGAGTATCCAATTCAAATAAACTATAAATATACCAATAATATGTTTAGAGCTAAACAATGGTTAGATGATCTTCCTGATTTATTTGCAGCAGACTTTGAAATAACAAGTCGTTTTACTCAAAAAGAAAAAGAATTATTCAAAGTCCGATTAAAATTTGAAAAAGACAGACACAAACGAATTCTTTTACATCAGTATATAAATTCAGATGGTTTCTCTCATCCTAGTTTAACTCAAATTACACATTTTAGTGTAGCATGGAATGATAGAGATAGTTACTGTATTATACTTGACAATGTTGGTATTACAAGTCTTATATTAAACTTTCTAGTAGAAACAGAAAAGACTCAATTATGGCATAATTTGGTATTTGATGCTAAACATATATTCTACTATACAGATAAAATACCAAAAAAGTATATTGATACCCAATTACTAGCTAAGTCTTTATTAAATAATGCTAATGCACTTAAAGATAAAACGGGTTTAAAAGAACTAATGGAATACGCCTATGGTGCATGGGCATTACAAAAAGAAAATTTTATATTAGAAGAACAGTGGAATACAAATATGATTAAATATTCTGCTACTGATCCATGTGCAACTTATAAACTCTATATGGACATACAAGAGGAACTTGGTAAATGGACTATCTAAATAGAATTCATACTTCTCTAAGGTGTAACGAAGATCAAGAATGGCTTTGCCTAACAAATAACCATAGATGTGATACCTGTGTAATACACAAAGGAGTTCAAAAATGAATAAAATAAAATGTCCATTCCGTAAACAAACAACCCAATTTCCAATAGGATTTAGCCACATTACATCTGAAGAATATATGGATTGTTATCAACTAGCTTGTTGTAATTGGGTTGATGGTTGTCAAAGGCGTAAACATGAGTATCCATCCTAAACTAAGCTTAATTGTTCATGTACGCCATTGTGAATACATAGATGGACATTGTGGTTACGAAGGAAATTGTGATGACTGTTGTATCAAACAAGCGGGTATCCCCACATGATTTATTACCAATTCCAAATCCAAAAGTAGATCCAAATAGTAATGATAGAACCTGGTTTTATGAAAATGTTATTAAACATTTAATTCCAGATATCATTAAAATGGAAGCTAATGGTATTCCAATATGTTTAGATAAAGTAGCTGAATTAGAAGAAATTGTAACTAATGTAATACAAAAAGTACATGAAAAATTAAAAAATAATTCTTCTATGTTACAATTTTTACAACACATTGCTGAAAATACTAAAGTAAGTAAAACTAAAGTGTTAGAAGCAAAGAAACGTCATTGGAAAGATTATCTTAAACCGTTTGATATAAACAATACTACTCATCGTAGTTATGTTATAAATACATATCTTATAGCTCAGAATAAAAAAGATATGTGTATGGATAAATGGTCTATAAAGGATTTAAAAAAACTCAATAGTATTCTTGCTTCTAACTTTTTACAAGCTCTGCTTAGTAAAAAAGTTCATTCTAGTATGTCTAGTTATATTGATGCTTCAATGCAATTAATTGCAAAAGAAAAAGCAGAAATATTTAATAAAAACAAAATTGATACTAAGATAGAAGCTGTACAACAAACTGATCTTATTAAAAGTTTTAATCCGGCTTCTGCTCCTCAGAAACAAGAATTTTTTAAATTTTTTAATATAGAATCAGAAACTACAACTAAGGCAGGCAATCCCCAATGGGATAGGGATGAATTAGAAAAATTACAAAAACTTCTTAAAATAATGATTGATGATAAGGAAAAAGATAATGAGACAACTGAGTGATATAGTATGTAAAAATGAGAAGTGTTTACAAAATGAATGGTCATTATACAATGTAACTATAAATAAATGGTTACTCAGTTGTATGAATTGTAGTTCCCAGTATACTATAGAGGTAAATCAAAATGCTTAGTATATTTGAACAGGCTGGTACTGAAGTCGTTAGACAAGGTAATGTGGCTTCTGTATTTCATGATACAGGACTTGATTGGCAAGTAGAACAAAGACCAGTATATTCACAAGTTGGTATGTATCCAAACATTCAACGTATTCCTAAAATGATGGCTAATTATCGTTCGGATAATGGACAATTTTTAGGTATAGTTCATGAAAAAATTTATCAAGTAGTACAAAATCTTGATGCTTTCAATTTTATTGACCAACTTCCTAACTTTTCTTTTGAGAAAGTAGGTACATTTAGTGGTGGAAAGAAAGTATTTGTAGTAGGAAAAGCTAATGAACAGATTGATATTGATGGTTCAGGAGATTTGGTTAATTTCTACCTTACTTTCCTTCATGGTCATGATGGAAAGTCTGGTATTCGTTTTGTTATTTGTCCTATACGTTTGTTTTGTATGAATCAATTAAATTTGATGTTAGAATCAGCTTCTTTTAAATATAATATTACTCATACTGGTGATGTTCAATTTAAATTAGCTCAAATTCAAAGAGCTATTGCTAATAGTAAAACTTATGTTCAATCTCTTGAAACTCAAATTAAAGCATATATGACAGAAAAACCTAATATTACTGCTGAAGTTTTCATAGATAGACTTATTGATTTTACGGATAACGATTCTAAAATTCAAATTAGTCGCAAAGAGGCTACAAAAGCAGCCATATTGGACTTATATCAAAATAAAGATGATCTTCAAAATTACAAAGGTAGTTCATTTGGTATGTTATCGGCTGTAGCTGATTATATAAGTCATAAAATGCCTGACAGAAATGCTAAGAATGATGGAACTATCAATAATACATTTGTCAAAAATATTGAAGGACATCCGTTACTTGAAAAAGCTCGTAGAATTCTTCAATTGGCAGCATAATGCACAATTTTCCGAGTATTTAATCTTATCCCATTATTTGTAATGGTTGTTTTGTAAAGGATTATTTAATTATGACTAAAGTTAAAGAAAAAGAAGAAGGAATGAAATTTGATAATGGAAAACTTCGTTACGACCTTATCCCACCTGAAGCTAAGAAATGGTTAGCTGAAATCCTTACCTTTGGAGCCGCTAAATACACTCCTAATAGCTGGCAAGGAATTGAAATAGACCGTTATCTGGCTGCTATGGAACGACATATCAATGATTGGCGTATGGGTATAGAAAATGACGAAGAATCGGGTTTACATCATCTCAAACATGCTCTTTGTAACATGATGTTCATTACATGGATTGAAATTACCAAAAAGCCAATAGAAGAACCAACAGGTCATCTTGGATTAATATGTGGTATGTGTCATTCTGCTGGAATTGTGTTTACTTCTAAGGGCATTTATGTTCCAGGTAAAATATGGCAATGTTCCACTTGTAATACCGTTGGTTATCTTGGAAAAGAAAATGGTGAACTTCTTTATAACTTTGAAAAGAATGAGTTATGATTAAAAATGAAATGTCTATTGAACAACTTAAAGAAATAAAAGAAATTGTAGATTGTTTTATAGATTTTTCTAACTCAGCAGTTATTAAAAATAATTTTATTAATTCCTTTTATAATTACACTATAGATGATGTTCTATATGGGAATTATAAAATTTTTGGAGCTAAATCATTTAGGCTTACAAGTAATAAACCTAATTTACTAAATCTACCATCTACTGGTAGTATTTATGCTGAAGGTGTTAAACGATGCTTTGTAGCTAAACCAGGATGGATATTCTTTATTGTTGATTTAGAACAATTAGAAGATAGAGTTATTGCTAATCTTAGTGGTGATAAAAATAAAATAAGTATTTTTCTTGATGGTCTTGATGGTCATTGTTTGAATAGTTATTATTACTTTAGAGAAGAAATTGAAGAGGAATTACCAAGGGAAGAACATGAAGAATTGTCCACATACATCAAGCGGTATGCGTCTGCTGTAGCTGATGGGAATAAGATTCTCAAAGCCATCAGACAAAAAAGTAAACAACTAACCTTCGGTATGAACTATGGTGCATATCCACCAAAATTAGTAATGTATTTAAAATGTTCTTTAGAAGATGCTAAAAGAATATTTAATAGATATCATACCGAATTATATCCTGGTATAACTGATTTTAGAGAAAATTATGTTCTACCAGCAGCAACAGAACAAGGTAAAATACATTTAGGACTTGGTTGTTACTTACATAGTTCTGAGCCTGAAAAAGAAATTCGTAGTTTAAATAATGCTTGTAGCCAATTCTGGTCAATACTATCATTATTAACAATGAATAAAATGAATCATATTATTACTGAACATAACTTACAAGATGATATAAAAATTGTATCCTCTATTTATGATTCATTATACTTTTATATGAAAGATGATTGTTTATTAATCGAATGGTTGAACAATACTGTTATACCACTATTTACAAAAGACTTTATAGTTGAACAAGTAGTGAAAAATAAAGCAGAAAGTGAAATTGGTTTTAATTGGTATGATACTGAAAAAATACCTAATGGGGCTTCTTTAAAAGAAATACAAGAAATACGGAGTAAATTAAATGATTACCTTTGATCATTATACAAGTGAGTGTACAGAATGTAAATTAACTTCAAAAGTTTATGTACCTGTTGGTGAAATAGTAGATTTTTGTCCTATTTGTGGGAGTAATTTAAATGAATATGAATGAATATGAATGTGAAAGTTGTGGTGGAGTTTATACAATTATGCCAGATACAACTGAGTTAGTAGAATATTGTCCTGGTTGTGGTGAAAATAATAATAACATATTCAAAACTACAAATGTGGATGAAAAATTGTTTTTTGATGATGATTAATAGGGGGAAAAAAAAAAATATGATAAGA
>Ga0209737_10000772_pt1 | contig 24566 bp, 10 predicted proteins | sample TergutCu122P3_FD_187284 | JGI IMG/M metagenome (GOLD analysis project Ga0209737, IMG submission 187284) | Cubitermes ugandensis P3 segment gut microbial communities from Kakamega Forest, Kenya - Cu122 P3 (SPAdes) (version 2) | ecosystem: Host-associated > Arthropoda: Insects > Digestive system... | reverse complement strand
TGGAGGCCATTGCGCAGGGCGGCGATGTGGGGGATGCGAGGGTCATGGCGATCATGCTGGGGCATATTCTGCATGCGCCGCGTGCCGAATACCTTGGGACGCTGGTTGACCTGCTGGCAGCGGAATCCATGGTGCCCTTCAGGGAAGCACTCCAGTCGGCGGTGGCTGTGGTGACCAATCATGATCTGTGCGTGCCGGCAGAGTCTGCAGAGGGTGCAGCCTGTGCGGCGCGTTACCGGCAGTGGCTGGCTGCCCATGGGAAAGAGACGCGTGATCAGTGGGTGGTCAGGGGCATGCAGGCAGCGGGGTTTCCGATGACCGGACTCAATCATGCCGCGATTCCAAGGCTCCTGGACGCCATCGACGGACCAAAGCACGTTTCTGTCAACGCACAGCTTGTTTTGAAACGGCTTGGCAACCTTTCCCAGAACTCTCTCGAATGGTCGGTTGACGATGCGCGGTGGCACTATACGCGTTATTTTAAGAAGCGGCAGAAGAAGTACAAGATTGATCTCTCCGATCGCGATGAACGTGGCCGAAAGCTTTAGAGCTTTTTGACGCGGGGGAGCTTGCTCCCCCCCGCACCCCCTGCAATGCTGCGCATTGCTTGTGGGTGAAGTGGCAGAGTGCATCGCTGATGCCACACACCTCGCCAATGTGCGCAGCGCCAATGTGCGCAGCAGCGACGGAACAAACCCGTTGTGTTTGCAGCGCCAAAAGTGGATACTGAATCATTGAGGAGAAAATCAGGATCGACGCCCTGGGGATTGTGTTCCCCTGCAAAGGGTGAATATAACACCGCGCAGGGCGTTGGTAACAGGGCAGTTTTTGTCCCCTGGAAAAGGGCAGTTTTTGGCATGGCATTTTTCGCCATGCTCTCTTTTTAAACGAGGCGGCTGTTTGCATGGGTTTTAAAACGATACTTGAAAGCAACCTGCGTTATCGCTGGTTGGTGATTGCGCTGTTTTTGGCATTGACGGTGGTGGGTGCGCTTCAGCTTCCGAAGCTGCGTTTTGACTTCAGTCCCGAAGCGATGCTTGAGTTCAGCGATGAGGAGATTGCCTACCAGAATGCATTTGATGCAAAGTTTTCGGGGAACGGCAATGTTTTTCTCGTCGTTTTCAGCAGCCAGCAGTCGCTCCTGACGGCACGCGCCCTGACGGATTTGCGTGATCTGACGAATATGCTGGATGCGTACGGTGAGTCAGTCTTTAGCCTGACGCGCGTGCCTTCTAATGACACGAATCCGCTTGCGCTGCTCAGGGGAGCCCAGCCAATGCTGGGCGAGGGTGTGATTACCGAAGAAATGGTGGCAGCGGTGCTTGCGCGTGTCGAAACCTCTTCGCTGCTTCGGGGCAACCTCATCTCGGAGGACTTGCGCCACGCGCTTATCATGATTAACCTGGATGCGGCCCATACGGAGCCCGATGATTTTTATCCGCTTTTTGTGAGGCTGTCTGAGCAGGTGCGCGCATGGGAATCCAGCAATGGCCGGGAGATCTATGATATTTCCTATGGAGGGCTGCCCTATATACGTGCGGTGACGGTCAATACGATGAAGCACGAGCAGCTTTTACTGTGGCCGATAGTGGGCTGTCTTTACATTTTGGCGTTGTGGGTTTTGTTTCGCAGCTTCCTGCAGGCGGTTTTGCCGCTGGCCTGTATTGGCTGCGTCATTTTGTGGGCCATCGCCATCATGGTCTGGCGGGATCTCCCCGTCACGATGATTAACAACACGCTGCCTTTGCTGATACTGGTCATTGGGGTGACCAACAGCATCTACATCATGATGCGGATTCTTGATGAGGTGAAGAAGGGTAAGACGCAGAGGCAGGCCCTGGTGGATGGGGTATACCGGGTGGCGATGGCGACCTTGCTGACGACGAGCACGACGGCGGTGGGGTTTGGGTCACTGCTGGTGGCAAGGTCGAAGATTTTGTCTTCGTTTGGCGCGATCACAGCGCTGGCAGTGATGATGATCTATGTGGCTCTGGTCTTTTTCATGCCACAGATTGCCTCATTTATGAAGTTTAAGCCGAAAGCCGGAAAAGCTGAGGCACTCTCGGCGTCCGAAGCTGAGGCATCATCGACGCCCAAAGGGATTGTCGATCGGGTTATCGCAGGCGTGACGATGTTCAGTATTCGCCACAAGTGGCTTGTCACGGCGGGGAGCATTGTGGCGCTGGTGATTTGCATCGTCGTGGGCATGCATGTGGTGAGGTTTAACAGCAAGGTCAATGATGTCTTTGAGCCTTCACACCCCATTAGCCAGACGAATGCACTGATCGAGGAAAAGCTGGGGGGGATTCTGCCGCTGGAGATCGACATCCTGTCTCCGGAGAAGAACTTTTTCGGCAAGGTGTCATCCATGCAGAAGGTGTGCGATTTGCAGCGCAAGATTGCCGATATTGAGGGGGTGATCACCACCTTATCGGCGTGCAATATTCTCGAAGAGGCCGGTCTGAGTTTTGAAACACCGCCCGATGAGAGGCAGTTCCTGATCCGTCTGGCGGCGATCCACAAGGTTCAGCCAGGACAGCTGGCGGCCTTTATGACGGAAGATCGGGACAATGTGCGCATCAGCGTGAGGATTCCCGACAATGGCGTCATATATGCCAAGAAGACGATCGATGAAGTGCAGGCTGTGTCTTCGAAGATGCTGGAAGGCACGGGTATGTCACCTCGTCTGACAGGGATTGCCTACAATTCAACACGTGGTCTGGATGTATTTGTTCGGGATTTGTTCAACTCGCTGATGACGGCATTTGTGGTTATCTTTTTGGTTTTGTTTTTCGCATTTCGTTCGTTCTGGTCAGGGCTTGTGTCGATTGTTCCGAATGTGTTGCCGCTGTTTATGACACTTGTGCTGATGCATGTGTATGGGTATGAGCTGAACACGACATCGGTATTGGTTTTTACGATCAGCATTGGTTTGGCAGTAGACAATACGATTCACATCATCCAGCGTTTTCGGCAGGAGTATCGCTTTGATGTGCCGGTAGCAGATGCAATTCGCAGGGCGATGCTGAGTTCTGGCCGTGCGATAGTATTTTCGAATGTGATGCTTTGCGGTGGCCTGGCGGTGTTGTTGTTGTCGGATTTTGAGCCGATTTCCCGTGTGGGGACGCTGACCATTACGACGATTGTTTCGGCGCTTTTGGTGTCGGTGATTGTTTTGCCGGCGGAGCTGGCCATTTTGGGTCATCGGATGAAACTTCGCCGTTACAGGGTTAAGGAGAAGGCGGCATTGGCGGGAGAGGTGGCATTGGGTTCGGACGCTGACAGGAACGAAGGAGGGGAATGAAACAGCCTCCTGATTCCCCCGCGAGGCGCTATTCTTGCGAAAAAACGTTAAAGTGCGTAGACTGGGGCGATATGTCTTGCGCGGGGTATTGGGACAGGATAAGCGCAGGCGGTTTGAGTCAGGTCGAAAGACAGAAATTGGACACGAAACATGACGGATGTTGTCAAAGCAGAGCTGCCGCAGCCAGGCGATCGTCTGGTGGATCGGTATACCATTATCCAGCGTGTGAGTTTGGGTGGGTTTGGTGCCGTCTATCGGGCGCTTCAGGATAATCTTGGGCGCGACATTGCGCTGAAGGTGCTGCTGCCGGATGTGGTGTCGAACAATGCGGACTATGTCGAGCAGTTTCGGCAGGAAGCGCTGCTGACGAGTCAGCTTCGCCACCCGAACACGATTACGATTTTTGACTATGGTCAGACGGATACGGGGCTGCTGTTTCTGGTCATGGAGTGGCTGGATGGCAAGACGCTGACGGAGGTTTTGAAGGAAGAGAGTGCGCTGAGCTATGATCGGTGCCTTAACATCAGCAATCAGATTTTGAAGTCGCTGAGTGAGGCGCATGAGCGTGGGATGGTGCACAGGGATTTGAAGCCGTCGAATCTTATTTTGTGTACGCAGTATGGCGAGCCGGATTTTGTTAAAGTCCTCGATTTTGGCCTGGTGAAGAATCTTTCGGAAGAAACGCTGAGCATGCGGGGCAAGGCAGTGGAGGCGCCTCGTTTTACGGCAAAGCGCCGTGCTCCGGGGACGCCGCATTATATGGCGCCCGAGCAGGCGATGGGCAAGGGGACGACGACGTCGGCGGATATCTATGCGTTTGGTTTGATTTTGCACGAGATGCTGACGGGCAAGCGCGCGGTGGATGGGACGGACAAGATGGACGTTTTGCTGCGTCAGGTTCGCCAGCCCGTGCCGCCGCTGCCGGAGGAGTTCCGCGACTCATTTCTTGGCAAGATCGTGGCGCGCTGCGTGGAGAAGGATCCGCTCAAGCGGCCGCAGAATGCGACGGCGCTCCTTCGCGACTATCAGCTCAACGAAGAGTCGCGCGGTCTTGAGCTCAACCATGTCGATGTCGTGGCCCAGGCGCGCTGGCGCAGTCTTACCGATCCGCGCAGCGTTATCTCCGATGTCAGTTCCTCGCTGAAGGATGTTTTTGTCGGTCGCAGCGATGAGCTGGAAGAGTTTAACGCCATCGTGCGCAAGGGTATCGCCGAGAACAGCGGCACGACGCTCGTGGTGACGGGGCAGACCGGCATTGGCAAGACGACGCTGGTGAACAAATTTGGCGAGATATTTCTCGATAAAACCAAGGGTGTCCTGCTTTCGGCGGCGTACCTGCCGCAGAATTTTTTGTCCTTTTCGGCGATCCGCGCAGCACTTCGCAAATTCCTCCAGATTCAATCGGACGATGCCTCGGATGCACAGATTCGATCAAGCGGGCACTGACGCGCTACGACATCATGGATTCGTATCTGGTGACATTCCTGACCCACTTTATCGTGGGGAAGTTTGGGCAGAATGGCGAGGAACGGGAGCAGGCCGAGCTGAAGCTTGAAGAGTTTTTCGACCTGATATCCCGGATGGCGCCGGTCATGTTTACGGTCGAGAACATTCACTGGGCCGATACGGATAGCCTGAACCTGCTTTGGAAACTGGCCCTTTCGGCAGTGACGAAGCATCGTCCGTTTTTTATCGTGGCCACTTTTCGCCACCATGCGCTGGTCGACAACCGCGAGCTTCAGATGCTGCTGGAGCGTTTTAATCGCCTTGAGCACGTCTACTACCGGGAGATGCAGCTTGCGTGGCTTGGGAAGAAGGACTGCATGTCGATCATCGACAATGCGATCAAGATGCAGCGTCCCATGGCCAATCAGTGTCTGATGCTTTCCAAGGGCAATCCGCTGTTTTTGAATCTGGTGCTGCGGTATATCCTCGATGAGAAGGCGGGGGCGGCTTCGACGGGAGAGGACGCCCAGAAGCTCGTGATTCCGAACTCGATAGAGAAGATCACGCTCAAGCGCATCGACCAGATCGTGCGCAAGTACAAGCAGCCCGAGTATCGTGAGATTTTGCGCCGCGCAGCGCTCATGGGCGAGACGTTTTCGATTGCCACAGTCGAGGCGCTGATGCGCAAGGACGGGCAGTATAATTTGCTCGATTTTACGAGCCGTGCGCTGGAAATCTGGCGTCGGGAGGGGATACTGCGCCGGCAGTGGGATGTCGAGGCATCCTTCGAGTTCATTCACCCGCACATCGTCGAGTTCTTCAACGCCGATTCCTCCCCCGAGCTCCACCTCAACGTTGCCCGCACGAAAGAGGTTCTGAGCGAGACCGATATCTACATCAACCTCGAAGATATCGCGATGCACTTTAAACTCGCCGGTGAGAAGAAGCAGGCCCTGCGGTATCTGGATTTTGCCGCCAATACGGCGCTTCAGAATACGAACCTCCTCAAGGCGAAGAACCTTTACGAGTCGATGATCCCGCTTTTTGAGCAGGATGAGCCGGTCGACACGATGAAGCGGATTTATTATCAGCTTGGAGAGCTTGCACTGCGTCTCTCGGAGTTTGGTCCGTCGAAGGATTACTTTGTCAAGACTTTGAGCCTGTCTCAGGAAGTTGGGGACCGCCATTTCGAGGGCTTGTCGTATTGCGGGATAGCGGAGCTTGCGCTGGCGCAGCATAAGCTCGATGAGGCGGGCACAAACTACAGCCGTGCCAAGCAGGTGCTTCCAGAGGATGGCCCCGGCGTTCAGGGAAAACTGCTGCTTGGCATGGGCCGCCTTTCCAAGCTCAAGTCCGACTGGCAGGCGGCCATGGCCTGTTTCCAGAAAGCGTACGAGAGCAGTTCGAATGCCGCTGATTTCGATCTCATGGGCGGGGCGCTGTTTGAGCTTGGGAAGATTTATCTCGCGCTTGGATCCATGCAGCAGGCGCATGAGTGTTTTCTGGCGGCACAAAAGAATTTCCAGACGGTCGGCAACACGGCGGATGAGGCGAGTACTTTGCTGGCGCTAAGCCTCACGTATTGCGTCTTTATGCGTCCCGATGATGCGCGCCTGGTCAACGAGTCGGCAATTGAGGTTTACCAGAAGCTTGGCGATCAGCTTGGCTTTGCCAATGCCCTGGCTCAGATGAGTGCACTTAATATCCAGCTTCTGGTCTATGATGAGGCCCAGAAGTTTGTTCTCCGCAGCATTCCAATTTTTAAGGAATTTAACGATTCCGTTGGCAGTGCGCGTGCTCAGGGTCTCCTGGCTTTCATCGAATTCAGCCATGGGCATTACGATAAGGCGATAACGCTCGCGCAGCAGGCTCAGAATCAGTACCTCAAGACGGATGATTTCTGCGAGCAAATCTGGTTCTACGTCTTTCTCGGAAGCCAGTACCTGCTTCAGAATGATCTCACATCCGCTCAGCAGCATCTTATGCAGGCTGAAATGCTTCTTGATGTGAATCAGTCCAACGCGCATCGTCCGGATCTCCTCTGCCAGTGCGGCCTTCTGCGGGAATGCCAGGGGGATTTTTCCGGTGCGGAACGCTACTATCGCCAGGCTCAGGAAGTGGCGCAGCAGTGCGAGTATCTTGAAAAGGTTTACATCGCACGTCTGCACGTTATCAAGGTGAACCTCTATTTCCATCCTGGTCGCTGGTACTACGAGGAACTGCTGAGAATCGCCAACGAAGCGCGCACCTATGGCATGAAAAATGCTCAGCTTCATGCCCTTTTGATGCTGGTATGGTTTGAGGGGCTGTATGGCGAGCAGCGAGCCTGGGAAAATCTGATGGGAGAACTGACGCGGTTTGTCCAGGTGCAGCGTTTGCCCATTCAGGGGCTTCTGAGACAATTCGAGTACCACGTCGATCTGACGCGGTTTGTCTCGAATGAGGTGTCGGTGACGTTTCGCCGCAGCGCTTCATGGATCCGGCAATTTTTGACCCAGTCTGCACCGAGCTGAGAGCATGTATTGCAGCAAGGGCAGACACGCAGGTGCCCCTTCATTGGGAAATTTTTGAGGGGGCCGCGCCCCCTGCGCCGCTATCGCACTCGCCTTATCACTGACGGCAGGTTCGCGGCGTTGAAATGGTGCAGATTCCAGGAAGCAGGGAGGCATGGAAGGGAGCGTACTTCGTACGTGACCGACCACAACGACGCCGCTGACGACGACCATGCACCGCCTCGGCGAGCGCGATACGCGTCTACCCCCTGTGCGGGGCCTCAGTCGCCGGCCCCGCAACGCCCCGCTATGGCGACTGCGTCGCCCGGGCGACCGGGACGGTCGCCCCTACAGATTCTTTTGTGACAGGCAGGCGAACATAGTTCGCAGATTTTTGTGACGGTGCGGGCGAACGGGACGGTCGCCCCCGTTAGGGCGCGATTTATCGCGCCCGCACCATCATGGCGGGACTGAAACCTCCTTTGCATGGTGTTGTCCATTGTAAGGGCGGCAATCTGCCGCCCGTTTCTGCAAACAGCCCTTTTCCTTGATAACGGGATATTTAATTCATGAAAACATGATAAATGATGCTTACAGGCATGCGAATAGGGTTTTGACTGTGTTTTGATTGGGTGGTATACCGCCGGGGTTGAAAGCTCGTGTGATTTTTGTTAGGTTTTATCAGGATTGGGTGGCTGTTTATCGAATATCCGTATGAGGAGGTACAATGCGTAAACTGCAAGCCGCGTTTATTTTGTCATGCTTGCTTTGGGTGGGCTGCAATGATGGCAATGTTAGCGATGGGGACTGTGACAAGGATTGTGGGTTTGGGCGTTGTTTTGAAGGGACCTTAGGCCAGCAGTGCCTGTGCCAGGATGGGTATAGGCCAGACGCCTGGGGAGCGTGTACGGTTTGCGCAGATGGCTATCTGATGTCGGGCGATCGGTGCGTTTCTGCGGGCCCTTGCACGGGACAGTGTACGGGTGCCCATCAGACGTGTGAGATCGTTTCTGGAAAGCCTGTGTGTGGCTGCGCACTGACCTATGAGATGCGAGGCAGCGAGTGTGTGCTTTCCTCCGTGTGCCATTCGCGTGTTCTCTATACCAATGCTTCGGCGGCAGGCCTGTCGGTTTATGTGACAGGCACGTTTGATAGCTGGGGGAAGACGACGCACCGCATGACAGAGGTGTCTGCGGGGGTATTTGAGGCAAGTCTGGCGCTGAGTACCGGAACTTACCTGTACAAGTTTTATGTTTCTGACTGGGGCGAAGGCGGCTGGAAGACAGACGGCGATCACAACGGCCAGGATCTTTCGCTTGTCGTTAGGGACTGTGCAGAAAAATTTGTCCCTCATTTCCAGTTGACTGCAAAGCCGACCGTGTCCGGGGGCAATGTGTCTTTCGAAGCCCGGCTTGTTGATCCGGGAGGAATGGGGACAGGCATCACGCCGGTGGTCATGCGAGGTGGCGTGCAGGTGGCGTCAACCTTCAACAACGGGGTTTTGACGGTCAATGATACGCAGGCCTCTGGCGGGAAGGTGGGGTATTGGATTCGCGGCACCTCGCTCACGGGGAAGAATGCGAGAGAGCTGTTTGTGCCGGTATGGATCAGGGCGACGGATTTTGACTGGCGAGATGCGGTGATGTACTTTACCTTTACAGACCGTTTTCTTGATGGTGATCCATCCAATAACAGGCCGGCCGGGGCGGATGTGGACTGGGCCGGAGGCGACTTTGCCGGTTTGAGGCAAAAGGTCGAAGAAGGGTATTTTGAGGCGCTTGGGGTTAATACGCTGTGGCTTTCGTCGGTGAGCATGAACATGCAGACGAAAGGCGATGCGGACGGACGCACCATGAGTGCCTATCATTCGTATTGGCCGGTGACGACGGGCTGGACGGATGAGACGGCGTCCATGTTTGAGAGCTATACGAGCAATGGCGTGAGATTAACTGCCATTGAGCCACAGTTCGGAACCATGGAGGAGCTTCGCGCACTCATTAAAGCCTGCCATGATCGCGGCATACGCGTGCTGGTCGACTATGCTGCCAACCATGTGCACACAGACAGTCCCCTCTACATTCGGCATAAGGATAATGGTTGGTTTAACCTCTCGCCCATGCGATTATGCAATGACGGCAACTGGGATCTCCACCCCATAACGTGTTGGTTTGCAGAGTATTTGCCCGACATTAATTACGACAATGATGATGCCCGGAAGCTTATGGTGGATCACGCACTCTGGCTCATTCGGGAGACGAATATTGATGGCTTCCGAATGGATGCTGTCAAGCACATGCCGGATCAATTCCTCATTGATCTGCGCACATCGATCGATGCGCTGATTGCCGGATCGGGTGAGATGTTCTACATGGTGGGTGAAACGTTTACCTTTGATAAGAACCTTTTGAAGCACTACATCAACCCAATGATGCTGCATGGTCAGTTCGATTTTCCGTTTTATGGAGAAATCCTGTCTAAGATTCTCAAAGGTGAGGGGAACTATTACGACATTAAGGATTTTGTGCAGCACAATGACAGCGAGTATGGCGATGCGCTGATGGGGACATTTATTGGCAACCATGATGTGGCGCGTGCGATTTCGGTCGCCAATGGCGACAGTGAGGCCAAATGGGTTCAAAATCCGCAGGTATATAATGACGAAGCCTATCTGAAGCTAAAGCTTGCCTGGACGGTATTGCTGACGAGCCCCGGGATTCCGCTTGTCTATTATGGCGATGAGTTTGGGCTGGAAGGCGGGAATGACCCCGACAACCGGCGCATGATGAAATTTGGCGATGCGCTGACGGCGCAGCAGAAGGAGACGCTTGGTTTCGTGCAGCTGCTTGGTCAGGTACGCAGAGCACACCCGGTGTTTTCTCGCGGCACACGCACCAACATTGATGCCTACGAAAAGTCGTGGATGTATACCATGAGCGATGGCCGGGATACGATTCTGGTTGGCGTCAGCGGCACAGGTGCAGAGCAAACCTATACCGTGCCTGTGGGTTCGAGGGGGTGGGTGAATTTGTTAAACCCGGGTGAGGTGATTTCTGAAACGACGACGGTAACCATGCGTCCGGGTCGTCAGATCATCGTATGGAAACTGAAGTAGCGAGCATCCATTTCGAGGCATCGGCCGGCATCGGCCGTTGCCCGTGACTGAGGGGTACATATTATGTTCAAGATGCGGGCATCACGTCTGTTTGGTAAGTTTGCACTGGTCGGAGCGCTTCTTTTTTCGGCAGGAATGGCAGTGGTTTCCTGCGACGATGCGATACGGGTTTATGATCAAAAAAACATTGCACCGTCATTCAGCGATCTGCGCGGCGATGCGCTCTTTGATATTCTTGGCCCCACGATCATTGATAAAGGCGTAAATTTTGCCGTTTACTCCCAGCATGCCACGCGCATTGAAGTGCTCATTTTTGACAGCGAGAATCCCGAGACAGATTTGCCTGTCATACGGATTCCGATGACGAAGCGCGATGGCTCCCATATCTGGACAGTTTTTGTCTATGGTGTCGGCGTTGGAACGCACTATGGGTATGTTGCCTGGGGCCCCAACTGGCCTTATCGCGAAGATTTTTATCCAGGTTCGAATGTTGGCTTCATCAGCGACTGTGACGCACAGGGCAACCGCTTTAATCCCAACAAATTGCTTATTGACCCTTATGCGCGCAGGATTCATCGGGATTTTGACTGGAGCGCGGGCAATCCGGCTTCGGGTTCGGCACGTGCTGTCTCCACGTGGAAAGCTGCTGCCAAGTCTGTGGTGATTAACAGCAAATATGTCTGGAGCGAGCATGAGACGCAGTGGCGGACTGCACGTCAGAGTCAGTCGCACAAAGGGCATGATGTCAACGATCTGATCATTTACGAGGTTCACCCCTATGGCTTTACAGCCAGAGCTCTGGATGTCAGTGCACCCGGATCCTACCGCGCCATTGGTGAAAAGGCGGGTTATCTCAAAGACCTTGGTGTTACGGCTGTTGAGCTCTTGCCGGTGATGGAGAAAACCGATGATGGAGGCTACTGGGGCTACAACACGCTCAACTTCTTTACGCCCGAGCAGCGCTACAGTACCCGCGCCAATGTCGAACTCAATGCCGTCGTGGATGAGTTCAAAGAGATGGTCGACAAGCTGCATCAGGCCGGTATTGAGGTCATCCTTGACATCGTCTATAATCACACAGGAGAAGGTGGCTTCTGGCGTTACCTCACACATGCGCCTGGTTTCGACTATGGCAGTCACTGGAATTTTGATGATACCACGGCAACGTCAATCTACTCCTTCCGTGGTCTCGATAACCAATCTTACTATGTGCTGCCCGATGACGACAAATGCGGCTATGTGGATCAGACAGGGGTTGGCAACCAGGTGCGCACCAATGCCATGCCTTTTAAGCGGTTAATTATCGATAACCTGCGCTACTGGGTCGAGGAGATGCATGTTGATGGTTTCCGATTTGACCTCGCTTCGATTATGGGCGTTGAAGACGGCACCCACCACTGGGGTTTGCATCACTGGTTTTCGACGGTGCAGAATACTGTCGTACAGGACATTATTAACGATGAAGTTCTCCAGAGGTACAACACTCGGCTCATTGCTGAGCCATGGGATATTAGCCGCTTCGCGACCAGCGGTTTTCCAAATAATACGAAGGGCAAGGCAGATTTTGCCTGGAGTGAGTGGAGTTCTCGTTATAAGGAACTGATGCGGCGCTTTGTCAACGAGGATGGATTCACGTTGAGTAGTGGACTCACTCTGCCACCAGATTGGAGTGGTAACATGGGTCTGGGGAATGCGCTGACAGGATCGAGTGAGATTTTTTCCAGGCATGACAGGCGTCCCTATCATTCGATCAACTTTGTCACGGCACACGATGGTTTTACCCTTTACGATCTGGTGACTTACAGCGAAAAGCGCAATTTGTGTGGTGTGCTTAACCCGACATGCTGCAAAGAGGTTTACAACGCCTTTTGCAATCAGGAGAGCGGCGCCAATGACAATTGGTCGCGTGCCTGGTGTGGGCACAGGGAGTGGGGGGGAGATGCCTTCAACGCCATGGGTGTTTGCGATGATCCGCTGGCCGAAGCTGTCAAGCGTCAGATGATTCGCAATTTCTTCACGCTTTTGATGGTCAGCCATGGCACACCGATGATTCTCGGCGGCGATGAGTATATGCGAACGCAGTATGGCAACAACAACGCCTTCTCGGATGGCGCCAATAACGACTACAACTGGTTCCGCTGGGGAGAGTGGCTCTCAAATGATGCCAACGTTCGCATGCACGATTTTGTGCGGAAGGTCATCAGGATTCGAAAGGATTTTTCCGAATTTCTTGCCCCAAAGGTCTATAAGGATGTCGATTGGCGAAATCCCTCTGGGTGGGCAATGCAAGGCCATGACTGGCAGGGCAAAATGCTGACCATGCATTACCCGGCAACGGATACAACGCCGTTTTCTCTGGCGGTCATGATCAACATGGATGCGAGCTCGGAGCCGGAGTTCCATTTTCCGGGCGGGGGCGAGTGGGAGGTGTTGCTTGATACGCAATTCTACTTTGATCACACAGGCTTTCTAAATGACAAGACAGACAGGAAGCAATCCTATAATGTGACGCTTGATGGGTCACGTGTTGTAAGGGACAGCTACCAGGTCAAGTCGCGTACGATCGTCATTGCCAGGAAAAGTCGCTGATCCCAAGTGATATAGAGGCCCATGGGTGGCATGGTGTGGTGTTGCACACCGTGGGCCTTTTCTTAAACTTCTCGACCATAAGGACGTACGATGAGCCTTAAGCTGCGGTATTTTTTGGCATGCTTTTTTGCCATTGCCGTGTTTGTGCCCTTGTTTTTCGGTGCAGATGCGCACGCTGAGGATCGATTCTCGGCAGGTGGCTATTTCCGCATTGCGGCGCGGCCCGATTTTCAGGGCGGGTGGTCAAAGCTTGGCCTTTGGAACATTTCCGGCCGGCTCTTAAATGAATCCCAGTGGGCCGCGCTTGAGATGCGTCTGCAGCTTATCAGGCAGACACCTGGCACCAACGAGGTCTGGACGAGTCTTCATGCCAAGATCGAGGGCGGTTCGGTGCACGGTGCCGATCTTCTCAACGGCAGTCTCGGGGCCTTTGCGCTTACGCAACTCTATGTTCAGGCCGGAAACGTCTTGATCGAGGATGTTGTCTGGCAGCTCGGTACGCTTGATTACCACTTTGGGGATCTTGGTCTTTATGACATGAAGTTTGCCCAGATATTTTATGAGACTGTCGGTGTCTCAGGCACATGGTCACATCCTTTGGCCGATATTGTCGTTGGTTTTGGCGACTCTGGCTATCTCAGGAAGCAGAAGGGGTATAGCCCCATTCTGACATTTGGTGCAGCGGTTCGACTTCGTCCGGTAGACGGATTTGAGCTCGGTCTGGGCGGTGAACTTTTCTATGAGCCATCTGTTAAGGGCAGCGAGAATGCGCCGCATCAGACTCGCTTCAGCGCGTCACAGGGCGTCTCCTATGCGTCTTTCTTTCACGAGGAAGTTGTGCGGGATTTCGCCGATACGCTTGCAAGCATCAACTTGCTTGAGACCAGTTTTCCAAGGCCAACGGCCGTCGATGCACTCAGCTATAAGCTCGTAGGTTATGTCGGTTTTGGAAAGCTTGGCGCTCTCAAGTGGAATAACCTGTTCGTGAATTTCCTCCTGTCGCATCCAGAGAGCTATTACCGCGAAACCTACAATGGTCAAACCTTTCGCATTTTCACCAAGGAATGGACTGATGAGCGTTATCAGTTCAACCTTGGCAACGAAATGAACCTCGAAATCGTCAAGGATCGTTTTGACCTGACCTGGGCAGGGCTGTTTGGCTACCACTTTGACAAGGATGATACCATTTCGGCAAGCGAGCGAAACCGAATGATTTGGTCTCTTGTCGTGCGTGGTCAGGTTTATATGACGCCTACTGTGCATTTCCTTGCCGAGACATCCTTTGCGCAGGAGAAGTCGCTCAACGGCAATCTCTGGCGAAAAAGTGCCGGCTCTATTTGGGCAAATAATGGTGGGGTAGCCAACATCAGGGGCTTTGAGTATGGCGATCTCAATTTGAGAAACACCTGGCAAGGCAAAACCGGTTTTGTCATCAATCCTGGCGGCACGGGCATTTTCTCCCGTCCCTCTTTGCGTCTCCTCTATGGTGTGCAATACAGCAACATGCACAGCGCTTTTCAAAACAGCAATGTCGAGACACAAAACCTGAGTAACGAGTTCTTTGGCACGGACTTCAGTTCCATTCCAGACAGACACTGGCATCATGTCATCTCGATTGAAGCGGAGGCTTGGTTTTAATGCGATATCCCCGTCTATTCGTTTGGTTGTTCTTCGTTTTTTGTCTGCTGGTTTCGCTCACAGGCTGCGTCTCCCGGTCGCCCATTGTTCAGTATCCAGATGGCATCTCCTTTGCCGCTGTCTATACGCACGACAATCTCAGAGACATGACATCGGCGCCCGTAAGCGAGGCATTCCGGCAGCAACTGGATGCCGCATTCACGGCACGCAATCTCACGGTTCGGCAGACTTCATTCGAATCCATATCCGACATTCTCACTGCCATTCGCGATACAGATCGTCGCCTGAATGCGCTTCGTGGTTTCATCAAAAACACCAACTACCTCACGCTGGTCGAGCTTTCGACCGAGTTTTTTTCCCAACTTTCGGGGCGCTATCGCTGGGATGTCCGGGTAAAACTTGCAGTGGTCGATCAGGCAACGGGTGAGTCCCTTGTTCAGACCTTCACGCTGCCTGCTGTCCTCATGTTTGCCCACGAAGATGGGCAGGATGCCATCGATTCCGTGCGCACTGAGATCGAACGCCGCCTGATGGGGTTGGTTGACCAGTTCCTCAGAGGACGAAACCTGCAAACCAGGCCCGCGCCCGCCTCTCCGCCGGGAGAGGCCGCTGCCCCCCCCCAGGGGGCGCCCCCGGGCGGGGTGGCGCAGCCTTCCGAAGCGATCTATTTCATTATGATAGATCGCTTTTTTAATGCCCAAAGTTCGAACGATTTTGACACCGATCCCAATGATCCTCTTGCATGGCATGGCGGAGACCTGATGGGCATTGTCAGGAAACTGCCCTACCTCAAAGTGTTGGGGATCACGCAGATCTGGCTCTCCCCGCCCTTTCTTACGGCCAGCAACAACTTTTTTGGTCATCCCGCCTTTCATGGCTACTGGACTTATGATCTTACCCAGATCGATCCCCACTTTGGCACATTTGAAGAACTCGAACACCTGGCCAGCGAGGCTCAGGCACATGGCATTGGCCTCATCCTCGATTTCGTTGTCAACCACGTTGGTTATGGTTCACCACTCGTCGAAAGCAAGCCACACTGGTTTCATCCGGCGCTCACTATTGAAGACTGGAACGATCCCGAACAGCTGGTTCGTCGGCAAGTTCATGGTTTGCCAGATCTCAATCAGGATGAACCCGAAGTTTACGACTATCTCATCGGCGCTGCCAAAAAATGGCTGACGCTCCCAAACATTACCGGCTACAGGCTTGATGCTGTCAAACATGTGGGTCTCGATTTTTGGAAAAAGTTTAACACCACTCTCATGGGCATAAAACCAGGCTTCATTCTCCTGGGCGAGTATTTCGATGGCTCCCCCAAAAAGGTCGATGACATTCAGCGTCAGGGCAATTTCACACACATGTTCGATTTCCCCCTGGCTTTTGCCCTTCGCGATGTCTTTTGCGATAACAAGTCACTCGCCAATCTCGCAAGTACCATCGTCAATGACATTCAGTACGGCGATCCCAACCGCATGGTGACCTTTATCGACAATCACGACATGTCCCGATTCCTCAGCGCCTGTCACGGCAATTTCCTGTCCATGCAAAATGCGCTCGAAGTCATGCTCGCCATGCGCGGCATACCATCCATCTATTACGGCACTGAAGTCCCGCTTGCGGGCGCAGACGAACCAGATAACCGAGGTGTCATGCAGTTCGACAATCCTCGCTTTTACGATACCATCCGTCATGCGCTTGCCATGCGATCCACTTATCCTGTTCTCGCCAAAGGCAAAACTGCCACCCTGGCATTTTCGCCCAAGTTTGTTGTGATTGGCCGGGAACTCGGACGGCAACAAGCGCTTTTGTTGATTTCGACAGACGATCAGCCGAATCACTATACGCTTCCCCCCGGCACATGGATCGAAGCCAAAACGCGACAACCCCTGTCCAGCCCCCTTACGATTTCGCCACACTCTGTCCGGGTGCTCATTCAGGAGAATGCCACACACCCGCTGCTTCACCAGGGAACGAGGCGCGTCACCTTTCGGGTGCCAGCCGATGGCTTCACCTACGCCATTACAGGGTCTGCACCCGCGCTCGGGCAGTGGTCGCCAGAACATGCGCCCCGCGCTCGTGCTGAACAGCCAGTCACGATCGATCTTCCGGCACAGGCAGTTCTTACCTTCAAACTCGTAAGATTCGATTCACACGGCAACGCCACATGGGCGAGCGGCGATAATCAGGCTATTTTTACGGAAAATACGCAGGATGTGACGTTGGCCTGGTGAGTGTTTGGAAGGGGGCCGTTGCCCCCTGCGCCGCTATCAGCCGCGGCTGATACGCGGCTACCCCCTATGCGGGGCTCAGTCGCCGCCCCGCAACGCCCGGCTCGTCGTTAGGGACACGGCGTGCCGTGTCCCTACAATCGGGCGACCGCAAGGGTCGCCCCTACAGGCCTGTTCCTGATTCTGCCCAATCCCATGAATCTGCTTCAACAACGAACACAGGCCAAGCAATGCGCAAGCATTGCAGGGTGTGTGGGGGAGCAATGCTCCCCCACAAAATATAAAAAGGCGCGGCGTATCTGCACAGCAGATAGCCGCGCCCGGCCGCGTATTGCCGCGCTGGTGCGCGGGCAATAGCGGGCGCTCCAAAATTCAGTGGAAGGTTTCGATGCGCATCTTTTGCCCATTCGAAGTGATGCGGATGGTGCCGTGCCAATCGGTTCTTAGCGCGCGAGCCTGAGTCTCTGACAGTCGCCGCAGCGTATCGACATGGGGGAATTTGTATAGATTCTGCCGGCCAACGCTGAAGACGATGTGAGATGGTCGTGTGGCTGCCAGCCAAGGCTCGCCCGTCGAGTGGCGTGAGCCATGGTGCCCGGCTTTGAGTATCGTCGTGGGCAGAGCCTGAATTCGGCTGAGTATTTCTTCTTCGACGATCACGCCTGTGTCTCCCATGAGAAGGGCTGAAAATGTGCCGTGCTCCAATCTCAGTATGATCGAAGCATCGTTGCGTGAGAAGAACGACATGTCTTCGTTCAGTGGCCAGAGGCGGGTGATTTGGACATCGCCGCGCCTAAACTGCATGGGTTTCTGTGTCACATCAATGACCGGAATGCCATGCGCCGAGGTTTCCTGCAATTGGATCTGATATGCCGTTTCCGGTTCATGGCGTCCGTTGAACCAGACTTCGCCAACCTCAAGATGTTTTAAGAGGCTGAGCATGCCGGCCCAATGATCGTAGTCACCATGCGTAATGACCAGTGTGTCGATGCGGCGTATGCCAAGCCAGCGCAGGTAAGGTACGGCATGGTGTCTGCCAGCATCGTAATCGCGGCCCATTTCGCTGCCCACATCTACCAGCATGGTGTGGCCGTCGGGAAACTCAATGAGTGTGGCGTCTGCCTGACCCATGGCGATGAACGTGATGCGCAGATCTTCCGAGCGCCGCCAGAATCGAGGATTAACATGGTTCTGGATCAGCAGGCAAACCATGAGGAGGCATGCCGCGCCTGCCACCCAGAGTCTGGGGACAGTGGGGCGAAATCGCCATAACAGCGCAAGCGCCACACCGATGCTGACGATGATGATGAGTGCATGGGGAGCGATTTCCAGACATGCCATCGGGAGGTGGTCATCTATCCAGGCCATGCTGGTGACGAGCAGGGTTTCGAAGAATCCCCCAATCCTGGCAACACAAATGCTGGCGAATTCCCAGGGGGACAGCACCGCCGCGACCATTGCCAATGGCAGGAGGATGAAGGAAATGTAAGGTATCACGATGAGGTTGGTGAAGGTGCCAAGGAGAGGCAGTTGCCCGAAATGCCAGATGACAAACGGTGCGGTGCTGAGGCTTGTGCCAATCGTGATGGCAAGGGTGCTTGCCAGGCCATAGATTATCCTGAATCGTCTGGGATGGCGGATTCTTCGGCCCAGCCAAAGTCTGAGCGGTATGTCATGGTGTGACATCACCCAGGCCAGGCCAAGGATGGCACTGAATGAAAGCTGGAATCCGATGTCACTAATGGCCATGGGATCTGTGATGAGGATAACAATGGCGGCAAAGGCCATCGTGCGTCCCGTTTGTGGTTTTCGCGCCAGGAGCCGCCCGGTGACGCAGAGATATGTCATGAGAAGGGCGCGCTGGGCGCTGATGGGGGCGCCCACGAAGAAGATATAGAGCAGGAGAATCGGAATGGAGAGGAGGGTTGCCGGGCGTTTTGATCCAAATCGCCGCAGAATCCATGGAAAACGTCCCATGACCAGTCTGAGCAGCTTAATCATGGCCATGGCAATGATGCCAAAGTGCAATCCGCTGACTGACAGAACGTGGGCAATCCCAAGGCGGCCAAAGGTGGAGCGCGTGTCTTCGTCCAGCGGTTTGGATACGCCCATGCTGAGTGCCGGCAGGATGCCCATGGGGCTGTGCTCGCTTATTCTGCGAAAAGCCAGATGGCGCTGCTTTTCGACCCAGATGCGGATGCCCGGGCTGGGATCGTTCACAAATGACATCGGTTCATATACCCATTGTGCATCCTGAACCTGTCCATGTCTCGAAAAGATGAGGTGGTTTCCATGGCGTTTCATCCATCCTGAAGCATCGAATGTTCCCGGTGTATCTTTAGGGGCTGCATGCCGGAATTTCCCCTGCACGCTCAGCTGCTGTCCCCGGCTCACCCATTCGTCCGCATTCAGGCGCATGCGTACCTTCACCTGTCCGGATCCTTCCATGCCGTCGCACTGCCAATGGTGGACGATCCATTGCACGGCAGGGTCGCCCGGCGCAGGTGCTGCCTGAACCGTGCCCATGGCACGGCAGGTGATGTCGGTGGGCGGAATCGTCGCTGAGGCTGGTGTTCCCAGGTACAAGCCAAACGTCAACCACATCAAAAGCCAGGTGATGAAGCCATAGAGAGCTTTTCGGGTGGCTGGAGCGCTTGTCCATACGGTTTGGCACCGCCATGAGATGGCCAGAAAAATGCCAGCCACCCCAAGCCCAAGGGCGTTGATGGTGTTCGAAATGCTGTCAAAGTGCAGTGCATGGTTCCAGTGCAGGCTGTCGGCGTGCCATATGCCAACTATCAGCGCCAGTGCACACATGTGCCACGGCATAAGCGAGGCATTCTGGCCCCGTGATTGCCAAATTTTTTCAAGACCCAGGGCGACTTCAGTGATGCGCATGCCAATCCCTCCCACACTGAATGATGCCCGCTGGGATCACTTTGTGACGGTGGGAGGGATAATTTTTACGATGCATCCAGACGAAAACGGATGACGAATTTTGTGCCGTGGGGCTGGGCGGGTTTCCAGCTGATAGAAGCGCCATGCTCTTCGACGATCTTTTTTACGATTGAAAGGCCAAGACCCGTTCCGCTTCGCTTGCCATAGGTCACAAAGGCATCGAACAGGGTATCTGATAGCTCTGGGGGAATGCCGGGGCCATCGTCCTGAATCACCAAATAGACATATTGATCATCCGCATGGGTCGATATCTGAATCTGCCCGTCGTGATCGATGGCTTCCATGGCATTCTTGGCCAGGTTTACGATGACGCGCTGAATTTTGAGCTCATCGCACGTCAGATAGCCGCGGTAATGTTCATTGCAAACCAAAGCGATCTTTCTCTTCGCTGCCTCGGGTTTGAGGAGTTCCACTGCCTGCTCGACGATGCTGTGCAGGGTTGTTTTGCGTGTCAGAAGCGTTGTCTCACCCCGTGCGTACTGCAAAATTTCGAAGCCCATGTTCTTGAGCATGCCGATCTGTTTCTCGACCGTCGTGGCAAAAGTCTGGCGCCTGTGATCGTCGGGTTGGTTGACCATCAAATCGACATAGCCGGAGATGTTGGCCAAAGGTGTCTTCATGTCATGCAAAAGCGAGGACATCATCTGGCCAATGGCTGTCAGGCGCTGGTTTTTTTCGCTTGCTTCCCGTTCGATGTGGACGGCAATGGTCGTCATCAGGTTCGCCGCCAGGAGCAGGGCGAGTTTCGTGGCTGAAGGTGTGTACTTTGACTCGATATAGTCGTCTTTTGTGCCAAGGATGAGGGCGCCAAACAGTGCGTCCAGGTGCGACAGCTGAACGACGAGCAGTGTCCGCTGCGCCTGACCAAGATATTCGCTCGTTTGCTCGGGGAGGCTTGGGATATCGTCACAATTTAATACGACACAATCGTCATGGCGAATGACCGAAGGCAGAAAGGGAGGCGGCTTTTCCATCGTGCGCACTTCAAGGAGTGGTGCCGCCCCCAAGGACTGCGTCATCTGGTAGAGCCTGTTCTGCGTGCCATCCATGAGGAGAATTGCTGCATATCGCGTTCGAAAAACACGCATGCACCTGGCCAGCGTCATCTCAATGAGGCCGGTCAGATCCGGCGCCAAAGCCGCGTCACGTTCGAGATTGTAGAGAATGTCCAGCTCTTCATTGTGCCGCCTCAGCTTTTCGTGCGCTTCCAGCAGCTCTGCATTTTTGAGCACCATCGACATGTAAAACTGATGCTGCGTAAGACTCACGCCAATCTGCGCGCAAATCGAAGCAATCATCTCTTCGTCATCAAGCGTAAAATAGCCATTTATCTTGTTGAGAACCTGAATGACGCCCAAAAGATCCTTCTGCATATTCATGATGGGAAAGCACAGGCATGATGTTGTCTTGAACCCGCTGGCAATGTCGAAGGACGGTTCAAAAAGCGGCGATTTGTAGGCGTCCTTGAGATTCATGGACTTTCGCCTCAATGCTACCGTACCTGCAATGCCCTGACCAAGCTCCAGCTCAATGACATGAGCACCTTGGGCGATTTTTGAGCTTAAATAGGCGCCGCGCTCCCCCTTCTCCAGCAGAAAAATCGTCGTTCTCTCGGCACGCATGAGCTGTGTCGTCTTGTCGCTGATAATCTCAAGAACCATCTCAATGCTGGCATCTGAGCCGACAGTCTGGGCAATCTGCTGAAATGTTTCCAGGCGCTCCTGAATCCTGGCCAGTTTTTCGCTGGCTTCCACCGTGCACTGCGGATGGGACACCGATAACCACAGAGCGTCGTCAAGCTCGCGCTTTTTCTCCGCCTCGCCAGACGGCATGGCCGACGATAATGCCTCAGCAGAAGCGGAGGCTTGCTTGCGCTTGTTCTCGTCCATCTCGCAGACCCCTTGACATGAAACACCCTCGACCGCCAACGTTCGGCCATTATCCCCGAAATTGCGGCCGTCGTAAAGGTGATGTTCATTTGGGGGAATCAGCCTGTTGCCTTTTATTTCAGGGACGGTCGCCCCTACAGATTTTTTTGTGGTTGGGGGGCGCCGGACGTCAATAAAACTTTTTCTAATTGCTGTTTGACAGAGAAACGCCGCTTGTAGAACAATGAAATCCCCTTAATCTTTGCAATGCTGCGCATCGCTTGTGGGGGAGGGCTGGGATGATGCGATGATTTTTATTTGTCAGTGCAAGCAGCCGCCTGGCATCGTACAAACTAAAAAGTTTCCATTTGTAATTGTTTTTCGTTTAAAATGAGGCTCAAAGTGATAAACAATGAATTTAAAGAGCCTAAAATGGATTGGGCATGAAGCAAGGAGGTTAAGGCATGGGTTATCGCATATCTCTCACACTGCTCGCAGCAATACTGCTACTCGTTGGGTGCAACAATATTGATGTAATATTACACAAAACGGGCAAGACCTACCCAGCCCTGTCTGAAGGTTGTCCAGTCCGGTTCGAGAATCTGACGCCCCAGGAGGCTTCTGTCGCCGAGTATGAACAAGTCGGCATACTTACGGTCAGTGGATTGAAGAAGGATCAGCTTCAGGCTGTCCAGGTATGGGATGGTGCTGTAAAAGAGCGCCTGTGGCCGAAGGTTTGTGAGCTCGGTGGCTCCATTGTGACACTCGTTGCAATGGGAGGGGGAGAGTCCGACAGCCTCTTCGGTAAGGCTACCGGACATGCTCAATTTCTGGTTTGGCGCGAAAAAGGGCAATAAAATGGCGTTTCAAACCCGCTCTGCCTATTTGTAAGGGCGGCGATTGAGCCCCGCACAGGGGGTAGACGCGTATTGCCGCATGCGGCAATAGCGGCGCAGGGGGCTTGCCCCCTCGCAAGACCCACATGTAGGCCTTGCGCAAAGCCCCCCTTAAAATAAAAGGCAACATTTTGCGTCCAAAGGACGAAAAATCGTCACGAGGGGCAGTTTTTTATCCGAAGGCAATACATGGCAAGTAGGGGCGACCGTCCCGGTCACCCGTATTCCATTAAAGTTTAATCTTCTTCCAGGTGCCGGAGCGCAGTTTGATGAACATGATGACGGCCAGCAGGGCGGCGTAGCCGAGGACTGCGGCCCACATGCCCAGGATGCCCAGATCCAGGACGATGCCCAGGAAGTAGGAGATGGGAATGAGGCAGGTAAAGTGCAGGGAGGCTTCGACGATCATGACGAACTTTGTGTTGCCTGCGCCGAAGAGCGCCTGGGTGAAGACGAGTGCGCATGCGATGATGACGAGTCCGAAGGCCAGGAGCCGGAGTACGCTTGCGGTGACGGCAATGACCTCGTCGACGTTTGACAGCCAGCTGGCAATCGTTTCGGGATAGATAAAGGTGACGGTGCCGACGATGGCAAAGAGGATGAACACGATTTTGGCGGATTCGTAGGCGTAGGTTTCGGCGAGTTCTGGTTTGCCGCGGCCGAGGGACTGGGAAACGAGCGAGGCGGTGGCGGTGCCAAAAGCCATGGCGCTCATGAATGTGACGGACAGAATCGACACCAGCAGGTTGGAGGTTGAGCTGTAGATGGGTGGATTGGCGCCCAGTATGGCCAGCGGCAGGTCGCTGACCCAGAGGCTGTGGACGCCGAGCGCTTTGTCGAGGAAAATGTCCTGGGCATTTTGCAGTGCATTGATGCTGTCGTGGGCATAGGCTGAGACCGAGAGCACCAGTTCGATGGCGGCTTTTTCATCCAGAAGGGCGACGATTTTAAAGAAGACGAGGAAGCCGCCCATGACGAAGACGTTGGCAACGCCCGAAGGCACGGACACGCGGACGATGTTCCACATGGTTCGGGGGCACAGATCTGCCGGCCGATACTGACGGTACTTTTTTCGAATGGTGGGGAAAAGTGACCAGCCAATCATGACGGCCAAACCGACGTAGGTGGCAATGAGTGAAGACAGGCCTGCGCCTGCGACATTCATATCGGGGAAGGGGCCGATGCCGAAGATGAGCAGGTAACTGAGGATGATATTGGCGATATTCATGATGATGGCGGCGACCATGTGCACATAGGTTCGGTTTGTGCCATCGAAGAAGCTCTTGATAACCGCCGTGGTGACCATGCTCAGCACGCCCAGCAGGCGATAGCGCGCGTAAGGAACGCCAAAGGCAATGACTGCGTCATTATCGATGAGAAAACGGAAAATCTGCGGCACCAGCGCATAGGCTGTCATGCCTACGACCAGAGAAGCCACGACGGCAATCAACACGGCATTGCTTAGCGCAGCACCCGCCAGCTTGAAGTTTCCTTCGCCCTGCCGGCGTGCCACAATGGCCAGCGTACCGATGCCAAGGGAGCTCAGAAAGCCGCCAAACAGCCACAAAAGCGGCGTTGAAAAACCAATGGCAGACTGGCCGGCCACAGCATAGCTCGGGTCGAGCCAGCCCACCATGACGGTGTCGAGGATGTTGATGGCCGTCTGGGTGAGCATGGCGATGACAATCGGAATTGCCATGCGCAGGATGATGGGCCAATACGTCGGTTTGATGATCATGCTTTCTCTCTGTTCTCCATTTTCATGGAAGCCGGCAACCGAAAAACGCGATGCCTACTTATGTGCCGCGACGATGTTTGACAACCAAAAATCACCCGGTTTCGGATGCCTGAATGTAGAAATATGGTTGGGGGAAGTCTCCCCCTGCGCCGCTATCGCACTCGCCTTATGGCTGACGGCAGGGTCGCGGCGTCGAAATGGTGCAGATTCCAGGAAGCAAGGAGGCGTGGAAGGGAGCGTACTTCGTACGTGACCGACCACAACGACGCCGCTGACGACGACAATGCACATTAT
>Ga0209737_10000771_pt1 | contig 24568 bp, 22 predicted proteins | sample TergutCu122P3_FD_187284 | JGI IMG/M metagenome (GOLD analysis project Ga0209737, IMG submission 187284) | Cubitermes ugandensis P3 segment gut microbial communities from Kakamega Forest, Kenya - Cu122 P3 (SPAdes) (version 2) | ecosystem: Host-associated > Arthropoda: Insects > Digestive system... | reverse complement strand
AACTGCGCTTCGCGCACGGCATGGTTGTCGATTTCCAGGATTTCGACCGGGTCTTCCTTGGCGAGACGGTATTTGTTGACGCCGACGATCACGTCCTTGCCGGAGTCGATTCGCGCCTGCTTGTCGGCGGCGCACTCCTCGACCTTCATCTTCGCCCAGCCGGATTCGACGGCCTTGGTCATGCCGCCCATCGCCTCGATTTCTTCGATCAGACTCCAGGCTTTGTCGGCCATGTCCTGCGTGAGTTTTTCCATCATGTAGGAACCGGCCCAGGGGTCGACGACGCTACAGATGTGGGTTTCTTCCTGAATGATGATCTGGGTGTTGCGGGCGATGCGCGCCGAGAATTCGGTGGGCAGCGCAATGGCTTCGTCGAGCGAATTGGTGTGCAGGGACTGGGTGCCGCCGAACACTGCCGCCATCGCTTCGATCGTGGTGCGCACCACGTTGTTGTACGGGTCTTGCTCGGTGAGCGACCAGCCCGAAGTCTGCGAGTGGGTGCGCAGCATCATCGACTTTGCGCTCTTCGGGTTGAACTGCTTCATGATCCGCCACCACAGCAGGCGCGCGGCGCGCATCTTGGCGATTTCGAGATAGAAGTTCATCCCCACGCCCCAGAAGAACGACAGACGACCCGCGAAGGTGTCTACGTCCATCCCGGACTTGATCCCGGTGCGCACGTACTCCAGCCCATCGGCGAGCGTGAAGGCCAGCTCGATGGCCTGATTGCCGCCCGCTTCCTGGATGTGATAGCCGGAAATCGAGATGGAGTTGAACTTCGGCATGTTCGCCGAGGTGTACTGGAAGATGTCCGCAACGATCCGCATCGAAGGGGAGGGCGGATAAATATAGGTGTTGCGAACCATGAACTCCTTGAGAATGTCGTTCTGGATGGTTCCCGAGAGTTGATCCTGGGCGACGCCCTGTTCTTCGGCGGCGATGATGTAACCGGCCAGCACGGGCAGCACCGCGCCGTTCATGGTCATCGAGACGGAGATTTTGTCGAGCGGAATGCTGTCGAAGAGAATTTTCATGTCTTCGACCGAGTCGATGGCCACCCCGGCCTTGCCCACGTCGCCAAGCACGCGCGGATTGTCCGAGTCGTAGCCGCGGTGCGTAGCGAGGTCGAACGCCACCGACACGCCCTGTCCGCCTGCGGCCAGCGCCTTGCGATAGAAGGCGTTGGATTCTTCAGCGGTGGAAAAACCCGCGTACTGACGGATCGTCCACGGCTTGACTGCATACATGGTCGGCTGCGGCCCGCGCAGGAAAGGCTCGAAACCGGGCAGGGTGTCGGTGTAGGACAACCCTTCGATATCTGCCTTCGTATAGAGCGGCTTGACCGCCAATCCTTCCGGAGTGATCCAGTTCAGATTTTCGATCTTGCCTTCCGGCGCTTGTTTGGAAGCAGCCTTTGTCCAGGCGTCGAGATCGGACGGCGATATTTCGGGCTGACTGGTGTTGGGCATGGGAACCTCGCTCCGGAACCTGCCTTGAGAGAAAAACAGCCGCTTGCGCGGCTCGATGTCTTCAGGCAAAAGGTTAACTTATATAAGAGATGAAAAGGCTATAAAGACCGCAAATCATAACCTGCGTGTGATCTATGCGCAATCCAGCAACCTCAAGGGTTTACCTGTATCCATTCCAGGTTGGCGGTATGCATGGAGGGTATTTCTGGCGCAAATGGAAAGAAGGATTTTTCATGCGGCTTTGTAGCTCTGTTATTGCATTAAAGCGGTTTTGATACAGAAACTCGGGGCGCGATAGTCGGTTGAAGCATAAACAGTTTGACAGATTCTTTATCCCTGCTAAAATTCAAAGCTTCGCGTTTGGAGGGGTTACCCAAGCGGTCAACGGGTCCGGACTGTAAATCCGGCGGCACAGCCTTCGAAGGTTCGAATCCTTCCCCCTCCACCATGCATAAAGTGGGGCTGCTTGGGTAATTGACGAGCGCTGGGCGTGGGCGGGTGTAGCTCAATGGTAGAGCAGAAGCCTTCCAAGCTTATGACGAGGGTTCGATTCCCTTCACCCGCTCCAGTAGTTTAAGAGGTTTTGCGTTGCCCATGTAGCTCAGTGGTAGAGCACTCCCTTGGTAAGGGAGAGGCCACGTGTTCAATCCACGTCATGGGCACCACTTAGTTGTCTTGTCGAGAGGCGGTGCATTCGTGCGCCGGCTCATGTTTTTTTGGTTCTTCTGGTTGAGGGTGTCGATATGGCCAAGGGAAAGTTTGAACGTACAAAGCCGCACGTGAACGTAGGCACGATCGGTCACGTGGACCACGGCAAAACAACGCTGACAGCAGCGATCACGATGATTCTGTCGAAGAAGTTTGGCGGAGAGGCCAAGGCTTACGACCAGATCGACGCCGCGCCGGAAGAAAAGGCGCGTGGTATCACGATCAACACGGCGCACGTGGAATACGAGACGGCCAACCGTCACTACGCGCACGTGGATTGCCCGGGTCACGCGGACTACGTGAAGAACATGATCACGGGCGCGGCCCAGATGGACGGCGCCATTCTCGTGTGCTCTGCCGCTGACGGCCCGATGCCACAGACGCGCGAGCACATTCTGCTGGCCCGTCAGGTTGGCGTGCCCTACATCATCGTGTTCCTGAACAAGTGCGACATGGTCGATGATGCGGAGCTGCTCGAACTGGTTGAAATGGAAGTGCGCGAGTTGCTCTCGAAGTACGACTTTCCGGGCGACGACATCCCGATCATCAAGGGCTCTGCGCTGAAAGCGATCGAGGGCGACGCGGGCGAACTGGGCGAGGCCGCGATCATGGCGCTGGCCGAAGCGCTGGACAGCTACATCCCGACGCCGCAGCGCGTGATCGACAAGCCGTTCCTGCTGCCGATCGAAGACGTATTCTCGATCTCGGGTCGCGGCACGGTTGTGACGGGTCGCGTCGAGCGCGGCATCGTCAAGGTCGGCGAAGAAGTTGAAATCGTGGGCATCAAGGCCACGGTCAAGACCACCTGCACGGGCGTTGAAATGTTCCGCAAGCTGCTCGACCAGGGTCAGGCGGGCGACAACGTGGGCGTGCTGCTGCGCGGCACCAAGCGTGAAGACGTCGAACGTGGTCAGGTGCTTGCCAAGCCGGGCAGCATCACGCCGCACACGCACTTCACGGGTGAAGTGTACGTGCTGTCGAAAGAAGAAGGTGGTCGTCACACGCCGTTTTTCGCCAACTACCGTCCGCAGTTCTACTTCCGGACGACGGACGTGACGGGCTCGGTGACGTTGCCCGAAGGCGTTGAGATGGTGATGCCTGGCGACAACGTATCGATCACGGTGAATCTGATCTCGCCGATCGCGATGGAAGAAGGCTTGCGCTTCGCCATCCGTGAAGGCGGCCGCACGGTCGGCGCCGGGGTTGTCGCAAAAATCATTGAGTAATACTCACAACGGCGCGTAGGGCAAAAGCCTTGCGCGCCCCGCTCTTTTGGAAAAATCATGCAAAGCCAGAAAATCCGCATCCGTCTCAAAGCCTTCGACTACCGGCTGATCGATCAGTCCGCGCTCGAAATCGTCGACACCGCCAAGCGCACCGGCGCCGTGGTGCGTGGCCCCGTGCCGCTGCCCACCCGCATCGAGCGTTTCAACCTGCTGCGCTCGCCGCACGTCAACAAAACCTCGCGCGACCAGATGGAAATTCGCACCCATCTGCGGCTGATGGATATCGTCGATCCCACCGACAAAACCGTCGACGCCCTGATGAAGCTGGATCTTCCGGCAGGCGTGGATGTGGAAATCAAATTGCAGTGATGCTGCAGATCGTTCAAAAGTAAAAGGGCCGGGGAATCGGCCCTTTTACTTTTAAAAGCGGCATCGTGCTCCGGGCAGCTTCCGGCTGCTCGCTGTGTTAACATCAAAAATTCAGAGTCTGCCAGCCTTTTTACGGACAAAAATCAAAATGCGCATCCTGATCAGTAACGATGATGGTTATTTTTCCCCTGGAATCGCGGCGCTGGCGCAGGCGCTCTCCAATGTGGCCGATGTCATGGTGGTCGCGCCCGAGCGGGATCGTAGCGGGGCGAGCAATTCCCTGACGCTCGACCGTCCGCTGACCTTGCGGCGCGCGGGCAACGGTTTTTATTACGTCGATGGCACGCCGAGTGATTGCGTACACCTTGCCGTTACGGGCCTCTTCGAGGAATTGCCCGAGATGGTGATTTCCGGTGTCAATCACGGGGCCAACATGGGCGACGACACGATCTATTCCGGTACGGTTGCCGCCGCAACTGAAGGTTACCTGCTGGGCGTGCCTTCGCTTGCGATATCGCTCGTCAGTCGTGATGCAAGCGATTTTTCAGCCGCCGCACAGGTGGCCGTCGATTTCGTGCATCGATTCATGCAGCAGCCGTTCAGGGAACCCGTTCTGCTCAACGTCAATGTGCCGGATCTGCCTTACGAGCGCCTTGGGCCGCCGTGCGTGACGCGCCTGGGCAGACGCCACAAGGCGGAGCCGGTGGTGCGCGGCACGACCCCGCGCGGCGATACCGTCTACTGGGTGGGCCCGGCGGGCGGCGTGGCCGATGCGGGAGAAGGAACGGATTTTTACGCCGTGGGCAATGGACGGATTTCGGTGACGCCGCTTCAGATCGATCTGACACACACCGGGCAAACCGGATTGGTTGCCGGCTGGTTGTCGCAATGATCGGCTCGATGACGTCTCCGCGCGCTCCTGTTCTCGATGCTGCCCGCGCCAGGGCGAGAATGATCGAGCGTCTGCACGCACAGGGAATTCGCAACAAGAAAGTGCTGGCTGCGATGGCCGCAATTCCTCGTCACAAGTTCGTCGATAAGGGGCTGGCTTTCAGCGCCTATGATGACAGCGCCCTGCCTATCGGTTGGCAGCAGACGATTTCACAGCCTTTCATCGTCGCGCGCATGATCGAAATCCTGATCGATGGGCGCGAATTGGGCCGCACGCTGGAAATCGGCGCGGGCTGCGGTTATCAGGCTGCTGTGCTCTCGCAATTGGCCAGTGAAGTCTATGCGGTCGAACGCCTCAAGGTGCTGCTCGATCGCGCGCGTGAGAACTTACGCCCATTACGTTTGCCTAACCTGAGATTGAAGTGCGCTGATGGTACACTGGGGCTGCCCGAAGCCGCGCCTTTCGATACCATCATCGTTGCGGCAGGCGGGATGAAGGTGCCGCCTGCGCTGAGAACCCAGCTTGCGCCGGAAGGCAGATTGCTGATTCCGGTGGGGGAGGGCGACCAGCGTTTGCTGCTGATCGAACGCCAGGGAAGTGTTTTCAAGGAAAGTTGGCATGAGGCGGTACGCTTCGTGCCATTACTGACGGGGACGGAATGAACAGGGAGACATTTGCAAAACACTTTGTTTTGCCGGTACTGGCGGGTGTGTTCGTGGCGGGATGCAGCCATCAAAACAGTAATGTACAGGTCCGCGATTCCAGGCCCGTGCCGACAAGGCCAGCGCCCAAGCCGCTCGAAGCGCCACCCGTCATTGCGGCGCCTGTTGCCCGGCCGGGAGAGCATATCGTGCGGCAGGGGGAAACCTTGTATGCCGTTTCTCGCCTTTACAATGTTCCGGTGAGGGATCTCATTGTCTGGAACAATCTTTCCAGGCCGGAACAGCTCGATGTCGGGCAGACGCTACGCGTCGTTGCGCCAGAGGCGGTTACTGCGGCGCTTCCGGAGCCGGGCATGCCGGTCGATGTGGCGAGACTGCCGGAGGTCAAACGCGAGCCGCGCGGCGGCAAGGAAGCCTGGTCAGAGGACGCCTGGGCGCGTTTGCAGTCGCCGCAGGCCAGCGTGCCGACTGCCACCGCCAGTGTGCCGACAGCCACCATTTCACGCCCGGAACTCAGCGCTCCGGGAACGATTGCTCCAGAATCGACGGCCCCGAAACCTGCCGCTTCAGAAGACTGGCTATGGCCGGTCAAGGGAACGATCATCAGCCGGTTTGATGAACCCATGGGCGAAGACGGCAAGGTACGCAACCGGGGCATCGACATTGCCGGCACGCCGGGCACCCCCATACTGGCTGCCGCGGACGGCAAGGTCGTCTATGCGGGCGACGCCGTGCGTGGACTCGGAAAAATGCTCATTATTAAGCATAACGACGAATATTTAACGGCATATGCCCACAATCGCGTCATACTGCTGAAAGAAGGGGATTCGGTAATCAAGGGGCAGAAGATTGCCGAACTCGGCAGCACTGATGCCGACCGGCCCAAGCTGCATTTTGAACTGCGCAAACAAGGCGTTCCTGTCGATCCGTTGAAATATCTACCCGGCTTGTGACGAAAGGACATGGAAGATTCAGACGACGATGTTGGATGTCAAGAACTGAATCTTCCACCCGAAGCCGAGGCGTTCCAGGGGGAGCTCCTCCCGGCGGATGACGAGCATTTCAGCGATGCGACGCATCGTTATCTGAGCGAGATTGCCGCCAATCCCCTGTTGAGCGCGCAAGAGGAAGCCGCGCTGGCCCGCCGGATGCGCGCGGGGGATTTCGAAGCGCGCCAGACCATGATCGAGCGTAATCTGCGTTTGGTGGTCAACATCGCCAAGCGTTACCTCAATCGCGGCATCCCGCTTCTCGATCTGGTCGAAGAAGGCAATCTCGGCCTCATTCATGCCCTGGAAAAATTCGAGCCCGAACGTGGTTTCCGTTTTTCCACCTATGCGACCTGGTGGATACGGCAGAGCATCGAACATGCAATCATGAGTCAGGCGCGCACGATTCGCCTGCCGGTGCATGTCGGCAAGGAACTCAATCAGGTCATGCGCGCCCGGCGGAAAATCGAGGCGAGCCTCCAGGGGAATTCCTCGGCCTCCGAGATAGCTTCCTGTCTCGACAGGACCGTCGATGACGTGCGCGCCATCCTGGCCCTCGACGAGCGCGCCGTTTCGCTCGATGCGCCGCTCGACATCGATCCCACGCTGTCGGTGGGGGAGTCGCTTGCCGATGAGACCATCGAGTCGCCGGATCTGCACATTCAGAATAGCGAAATCGAGTCTCTGCTGCGGTGCTGGATCGATGCCTTGAGCGACAAGCAGCGCATCGTCATTCGCCACCGCTATGGCATCGATGACAGCGATGTCCTGACCCTCGGAGAACTCTCCGACAAACTCGGCATTACCCGCGAGCGGGTGCGTCAGGTACAGGTCGAGGCGCTGGGGCAGCTTCGGAGAATGATCAAGCGGCGGGGGATTTCCAAGGAGACGTTGTTGTAGAGGCGAAAGATTTTTCGCGCCTACTTCTTGCGTTTATCCCGCTCGATCAGCGCGTAGGCCGAATGATTGTGGATCGACTCGAAGTTTTCCGATTCCACGATGTATGCGTCGATGCGTGATTCGACGTTCAACTGCGCTGCCACGTCGCGCACCATGTCTTCGACGAATTTGGGATTGTCGTAGGCGCGTTCGGTGACGAATTTTTCATCCGGGCGCTTGAGCAGGCCATAGAGCTCACAGGACGCCAGTTCTTCCACGATCTGAACGATCTCTTCGATCCACATGTGCTGGTTGAGCGTAGCGGTGACGGTGACGTGGGAGCGCTGGTTGTGTGCGCCGTAGGCGGAGATTTCCTTCGAGCACGGACACAGACTCGTGACCGGGACGACGACCTTGAGCGTGAATTCGTGGCGGCCGTCGCCGGAGATGGTTCCGATGAAGCTCACCTCGTAGTCCATCAGACTGCGTACCCCGGAAACCGGAGCGGTCTTGGTGATGAAATAGGGAAAGCTCATTTCCAGGTGGCCGCTTTCGGCTTCGAGTCGCTCGACCATCATGCGCAGCATGGGGCCGAAGGATTCCACGGAAATCTCACGTTCGTCGCGGTTGAGAATTTCGACGAAGCGCGACATGTGGGTGCCCTTGAAGTTGTGGGGCAGTCCGACATACATGTTGAAGACGGCGATCGTGTGCTGGATGCCCTCGGATTTGTCGCGGACACGGATCGGATGCCGGATGTTCTTGATGCCGACCTTGTCGATGGCGATGCGGCGGCGGTCAGTGCTGCCCTGTACGTCGGGGATGGGAGCGCAATGTGTCATGTGAGTGGCTTTATGGCGTGAGTGGCGGAGATGATGCCTGCGGCGTCCAGCCCCGCTTCGGCGAGCAACTGGCGTTGTTCGCCGTGATCGATGAATCGGTCGGGAAGGCCCAGCCGCAGGAGCCTGGGCCGCGCGGGCAGGGCGTCCAGAACGCGGGCGACTTCCGAACCGGCGCCGCCGATGACGGCATTTTCCTCAAGGGTGACGAGCAGATCATGCTCCTGCGCGAGGCTGGCGATGAGCGCCTCGTCGATGGGTTTGACGAAGCGCATGTTGGCAACGGTGGCATCGAGCGCTTCGCCCGCTTCCAGGGCGGGCGAGAGCAGACTGCCGAAAGCGAGCAGCGCCGTCTTTTTGCCGCGTCGGCGAATCTCGCCCTTTCCGAGGGGGAGCGTGCCAGCGCCGGCTTCGGGCGCCACACCCGGCCCCCTGCCGCGCGGGTAACGCACGGCGGAGGGGCCTTCATGGGCGAGTGCGGTGTTGAGCATCTGGCGGCATTCGTTCTCGTCGGCTGGCGTCATCACCAGCATGTTGGGCACGCAGATGAGGAAGGAGAGATCGAACGCGCCGTGATGGGTTGCGCCATCGGCCCCGGCCAGACCGGCCCGGTCGATGGCCAGCACGACGGGCAGGTTTTGCAGTGCAATGTCGTGGATGAGCTGATCGTAGGCGCGTTGCAGGAAGGTGGAGTAGATCGCCACCACCGGGCGATACCCCTCGCAGGCCAGCCCCGCCGCGAAGGTGAGCGCGTGCTGCTCGGCAATGCCCACGTCGAAATAACGCGCCGGAAATTCGCGGGCGAAACGGGTGAGTCCCGAGCCCTCGCACATCGCCGGGGTAATGCCGAAGACGCGCTTATCACGCGCAGCCGCATCGCACAGCCAATCGCCGAAGATTTGCGTGTAAGTCGGCTTGGCTCCGGCGCTTTCTTCCTGTAGCCCTGCGCGGTGATCGAACTTCGATACGCCGTGATAACGGATGGGATCGGCTTCGGCGAGTTTGTAGCCCTGGCCCTTGCGGGTGACGACGTGCAGGAAGTGCGGGCCTTTGAAGTTGCGCAGGTTTTGCAGCGTTGTCACGAGAACGTCGAGATCGTGACCGTCGATGGGCCCGAAGTAATGGAAGCCGAGTTCTTCAAACAACATGCCGGGCGAATTCGGCGCAACCATTCCCTTGGCGACTTCTTCCATCTTGCGCGCCAGATCGAGCACGGGCGGCGCGACGCCGAGCACTTTCTTGCCGAGGCGGCGGGCAGCGTCATAAGGGGCCATCAGCCGGGACAGGATGTTGGAGAGCGCGCCGACCGGCGGCGAGATCGACATTTCATTGTCGTTGAGAATCACCAGCAGGTTGACATCCTTCATGCTGCCAGCGTTGTTGAGCGCCTCGAACGCCATGCCGCCCGACATCGCGCCATCGCCGATCACGGCAATCGAGGCGCGCGGATCATTACGGTCGCGGGCCGCCACGGCCATTGCAAGGGCGGCTGAAATCGACGTTGAAGAGTGTCCTGTGCCGAAGGCGTCAAATTCACTCTCGGCGCGGCGCGGAAAGCCGGAAATGCCGCCATAGTGGCGCAGCCCCGCCATGGCCTCGCGCCGTCCCGTGAGAATCTTGTGGTTGTAAGTCTGATGGCCGACATCCCACACGATACGATCTTCGGGCGTGTTGAAAACGTAATGCAGCGCAATCGTGAGTTCGACCGTGCCGAGACTGGAAGAAAGATGTCCGCCGGTTTTCGAGACCGATTCGATCAGAAAACGCCTGAGCTCATCGGCCAGCGCCGGCAATTCATTGGGGTTGAGCGTGCGGACGTCTACTGGGGAATGAATGCGGTCGAGAGTGGGATAATCGGACATCTTGGGGGAGGCAGGGATGATCAGAAAGCGCGATTCGAGATGAAATCGGCCAGTTCGTGCAGGCGTTTGGCGCGTTCGCCCAGCGGGGTGAGCGCCTCATGGGCTTCGGCCAGCAGATCCTCGGCAAAACGCCGGGCATCGGGCAGCCCCAATAGACTGACATAAGTCGGCTTGCCATGCGAGGCATCTTTGCCTGCCGTTTTGCCAAGCGTGGCGGTATCGGAGGCGGCATCGAGAATATCGTCGACTACCTGATACAGCAAGCCGATGCGCTTGGCGTATTGATCGAGGCGGCGACGGCGGTCGTCGTTCACGCCTTCGCCTGCGCGCGCGCCGATGAGGACGGCGGCGCGGATCAGCGCGCCGGTCTTGCGCACATGCATGAATTCGAGCTCTTCGCGCGTGATCTCGCGTCCGGCAGAGGCAATGTCGATGGCCTGTCCGCCTGCCATGCCTTGCGAGCCGGCCGCCTGGGCCAGCAACTGGATGGTTTCGATCTGCCCGGCAGCGGTCGTGCACACCGGGTAATCGGCCAGCGCCTGAAAGGCGAGGGTTTGCAGGGCATCGCCCGCGAGCAGCGCCGTGGCTTCGTCGAACTCGACGTGAACGGTCGGTTTGCCCCGGCGCAGCTTGTCGTCATCCATGCACGGCAGATCGTCATGGATGAGCGAATAGGCGTGGATCAACTCCACGGCACAGGCCGCGCGGTCGAGCTGCTCGGGCCTTGCGTGCGTAAAGGAACTGCCTGTGGCATGCACCAACAGGGCGCGTACCCGTTTCCCGCCGCCGAGCGCGGCATAACGCATGGCTTCATGCAGTCTGCCCGGAGCAAGGTTGGCGGCAGGCAATACGGTTTGAAGAACCGTTTCGGTACGCTGCTGTATGTAGGTCAACCAGTCGGAAAAATTCATGCCATTTCAGCCTTGGGTGGAATAGCCTTGATGCTCGCTGTCATTCGTGCCGGAATCATTTGGCTGGAATGGAACGAGCCTGTCGCCTTCGAGAATCCTGATTTGCTGTTCAGCCGCATCGAGCTTGTCCTGACAGTGACGGAGCAGATTGATGCCGCGCTGGTATTGTTCGAGCGCCTGTTCGAGCGGCAGGGACCCCGTTTCCATTTGCCGGACGATGGTTTCCAACTCCGACATGGCGGCTTCAAAGGTCTTTGGGGTGGATGCCGGCTTGGTCATGATGCAGAGTATGGGGAAAACCGAGGGTGTAATGGAAAAGAAGCAAAAAACAATCATTGTCAAGATATGAGAAAATAACCGAATGCGCATCCAGCGGTCAAATTGGCGTAGTACGGTATGTGCGCCATTTTTCCGGCTTCTTATTTGTTTCTCATTTGTTTGAAGGGAGGTTCTGGGATGTCCGACATTGCTTCCACGGCACGGTTGATGCCCGGTGTTTCGCAGTTTCCTGTGACATGGTATTTCGACGAAAAAATATTTGAGCTGGAGAAGAAACTTCTTTTCGATGCCGGGCCGGGATACGCCGGCCATGAACTGATGGTTCCCGGGGTGGGCAATTACCGTTCCCAGGAATGGCTCGATCACGCCGGACTGCTGTATCGCAATGCGGATGGAGTTCATCGGCTTGCCAACATCTGCCGCCACCGTCAGGCGATCATGCTGCAGGGCGCGGGCAAGACCGACAACATCGTTTGTCCCATCCACCGCTGGACTTACGATAACCAGGGCTCCCTTCTGGGGGCGCCGCACTTTCCGGACAACCCCTGCCTCAATCTCAAGCGCGACAAGCTGGAATCCTGGAACGGCCTGCTCTTTGCCGGGCCGCGTTCGGCGGTGCAGGATCTCGCCGGGATGGAAGTCGCCAGGCATCTGGATTTCACCGGCTTCAAGCTCGACCGGGTCGATATGCACGAGTGCAATTACAACTGGAAGACCTTCATCGAAATCTATCTGGAGGACTATCACGTTGTTCCCTACCATCCGGGGCTGGGTAATTTCGTCACCTGTGACGATCTTTCCTGGCAATTCGGCGAATGGTATTCCGTGCAGCAGGTCGGCATTACCGCGCTCGACAAATCCGGTTCCAGTGCCTATGAGCGCTGGCAAAAGGCCGTGCTCGACTTCTACGGCGACAAACATCCGCCGCGCGGCGCGATCTGGCTGACCTATTACCCTAACGTCATGGTCGAATGGTATCCGCACGTGCTCGTGGTGAGCACCGTGATACCGCGTGACGTCCACAAGACGCTCAACGTGGTCGAGTTCTACTATCCCGAGGAAATCGTCGACTTCGAGCGCGATTTCATCGAGGCCGAACAGGCCGCCTACATGGAAACGGCCATCGAGGATGACGACATCGGCGAGCGCATGGACCGTGGGCGGCTGGCGCTACTCAGGGAAGGCCGCAACGAAATCGGGCCTTACCAGTCGCCGTTCGAGGATGGAATGCAGCATTTCCATGAGTTTTACAGGCGAATCATGGAGCCGCATATCGGAAAGTAGGCTTGTCTGGCGTTCGTTACGAAGTCTCAGGGACTTCTTCCTTGTTCCATGCGTTTTACAGATGGATCATGGGACACTATCGGTACCTGCATACTGAAAGGCTTTGACCATGGATTTCTTCCTCGTTGTTCTTTTCCTGCTCGTCGTACTGGTTGTCTGGGGTGTGGTCATCTACAACGGGCTCGTTGCGCTGACCAATCAGATGCGCAACGCCTTCTCGCAGATCGACGTGCAATTGCAGCGCCGTTACGACCTGATTCCCAATCTGGTGGAAACCGCCAAAGCCTATATGAAGCACGAGCGCGAAACGCTGGAAGCGGTCATCGCCGCCCGCAATCAGGCTGTGCAGGCGGCCAGGCAGGCCAAGGAGACACTTTCTCCCGAAGCGATGCGCAACCTGCAGGGCGCGGAAAGCGCGCTGGGCGGGCTGATGACCCGTTTTTTCGCGCTCTCCGAAGCCTATCCCGACCTGAAGGCCAATCAGAACATGGGACAGTTGCAGGAAGAACTGGCTTCCACCGAAAACCGCATTGCCTTTGCCCGGCAAGCCTATAACGACGCAGTGATGCGCTACAACATCAAGCGCGAAGTCTTTCCCGATTCGCTGATTGCTTCGCGCTTCGGCTTTCTCGCGGCGGAGACCTGGAAGAGCGAAGAGGGCGAAGCAATCAAAAAGAACGTCAAAGTGAGCTTTTGAGCGACGGTAAGGCAACGTGGATTTTTTCACTGCCCAAGATCACGCCCTGCGCAGAAGTCGTTGGTTGGTGTTCTGTTTCGTCCTGGCGGTGATGAGCATCATCATTCTGGTTTATCTGTCCGTGATGCTGTGGATCGGGTACGAAAAACCGGAGATTCAGCTCTGGAATGGCAGGCTGTTTTTCTGGATCAGCCTGCTTGTGGGCGGCGGCATTGCGGTTGCCTCGCTCTACAAGATATGGCAGATCTCCCGTCTTGGCGGTGCGCTGATTGCGGAGCAACTGGGCGGACGGATGATCACGCGGGAGACGCATGACCCGGCAGAAAGGCGTCTGATCAATGTGATCGATGAGATGGCCATTGCCGCAGGCATCCCTGCGCCCGTGGCCTACGTGCTCGACGAAGAAGCGGGCCTGAATGCCTTCGCTGCCGGGCTTTCCACGCGAGATTGCGTCGTGGGCGTCACGCGCGGTCTTTTGGAAACCATGAACCGCGATGAACTGCAAGGCGTCATCGGTCATGAAGTCAGCCATATCGTCAATGGCGACAGCCGCCTCAATCTCAAGCTGATCGGCGTCCTGTTCGGTATTTACGCCATTACCCTGGCTGGGCGCGGCTTCATGCGCGCGCGTGGCAGAAACGCTGCGCCTGTCGTCCTGGGGGGGCTTGCGTTGTGCGTGATTGGCTTCATCGGCATGCTTTTCGGACGCATCATCCAGGCGGCCATTTCCCGCGAGCGCGAATATCTGGCCGATGCCAGCGCCGTGCAATTTACCCGTCACCCGCCCGGGCTGGCTTCCGCGCTCAGAAAATTGCAGAGCTCCAGCTCCCAGGTCCAGCACCCGCAAGCGGCAACCGCCAGTCATCTTTTTTTTGGCGCCAGTGATGCGCTCAATGCCCTCTGGTCTTCCCTGTTTGCCACGCATCCGCCGCTTGCTGAACGCATTCTCCGCGTTGGCGGGGCGTCCGTGTGGCTTCCAGATGCCGAGCAGCCCAATGCAACCTTTCAATCCTCCTTCGTTCCCAACGCTTCCCCCATCAGCGCCCTGACGGGCGGCAGCGAAGGCATCTCCTCCGCAAGTATTGCCCAGGCGCAAAGCCTGCTTGGCAGCTTGCCCGAAGTCCTGCGGCAACAGGCGCAGAGCGCGACCGGCGCGACCGGCATCGTTTGCGGGCTGTTTTTCTCCGGACAGTCCGATATCCGGCTCGAGCAGGAAAAGCAGCTTTTACCCGCTGCACTGCCCGCCGCGCGGGAACTCTATCAGTGGCTTTTCTCGCAGCCGGAGCAGGGCGCGCGTTATCGTCTCGTCTGGCTGGATCTCGTTCTGCCTGTTTTACGCGAAGAGCCGGAAGCCGAGCGTCGGCAGTTGCTCGTTCTGGCGGCCGCTCTGATTCGTGCCGATGGTCGCGTGAGTCCCAGTGAGTTTGCGCTCTACAGTCTTTTGCGCGACAGCCTGCTGCCCTCTTCGGAACGTCGCGTCAAACGCAGCGAATTGAGCGCAAGGCAACTGGATCAGGATATCGTCAGTCTGCTGGCGCTCATTGCCTATGCCGGGCATGAGGATACGGAAACTGCGAGGGCGGCTTATCAGGCTGCAATGGCTTGTTCTCCTGCCTGTACGTCGTATCCCTTTCCGGCAAAAACAGCGCTTTCTCTCACGACGATTTCCCAGGCGCTCGCGCATCTTGCGCTCACCGCGCCGCTTTACCGGAAAAAGCTTCTGCACGCTTGCGTAGTTGCCATTCGTTACGATGGCAAGATTACCCCGGAAGAAAACGAACTGCTCCGCGCCTTCGCGCAAAGCCTGGACTGTCCCGTGCCACTGATGGAAGGGTAGCGCCGGTTTCTCAGCCGAATATTGCGTTCAATATGGAGTCCTTGCCGTCGCGGGTGATGTCGAGCAAGGCGATGAACTGCTGTTCGTCGAACTCGATGTTATCGGCGTCTTTCAGCGTGGGCGCTTTCGCGCGCTCGAACGGATTGGGCGCGTCAGTAGCCAGTATGGAGGCTTGCATGATGCCGTGCAGGGTTTGGGGCGGCCAGTCGTCATCGCGGAGCGTTTCGCCATCGAGCGCGTCGATGATGTCGTCGGGCAACTCGAAGGCTTCAAGCACTGAACGGGAAATCGGACTCTTCCACACAGCCAGGAATTCGGAAAAGCGCTCGAGGTTGCTCTCCAGGGCCGGGTAGTTGGCGGCCCGCGCCAGCAGGAAGAACTGGCCGATATCGATCATCATGCCGGTGAGCATGGCCGTGTCGGGGTTGACCGTGCGCAGGTGGTGGGCAATGGCGTAGGCCCAGGATGCAACGTCGGCCGAGTGTCGCCAGAGATCGACGGCAAGTTTGCGAAGGAGCGGCGAACGGTGATCCTGGGTGAGCTGTTCGGCCGCCACCGCGAAGGCCAGACATCGCAGCGCCGCCAGGCCGATGCGCTTGACCGCGTTATTGACGCTGGTGATATGCGCGCCGTAGGGGTTGAGCAGCATCGCGTTGGCCATGCGAATGACCTTGGCGCTCAACACCGGTTCGGTGCGCACGACGGTGACGATATCGTCGAGGGAGGAATTCGGGTCGTCCGCAAGCCGCTTGATGCGCAACGAAACTTCCATCGAGGTCGGAAAATTCAGATGTCCTTCCTCAAGCTCCTGTTCGATCTGTGCGGCAAGGGCCCGTGTCTGTGCCTCGAAGGCGTGCATGCTCGGCTCCATGTCTTCTCCGTTAGAACGGTTGTGTCCAGGCAATCCTTCCGGCGAAACCGGACGCGCGGGTCGGCGCGTCCGGTCGGCGCAACGCCTTCGTCACGCCTGCCCGCCGGTGCGGGTTACCTTGCCTATCAACCCGCCGATCGTTTCCTGGATGTCGGCGGGCAATAGCACTACCTTGGCATTTTCCGATGCCGCCAGTTTTTGAACTGAGGAAATGTACTTCTCTCCGAGCAAATAAAGCATGGGAGCCGGTTCTGAACCGAGGGACGCCGTGACGCGCCGGATCGATTCGGCAGAGGCTTCGGCCAGCGTGACCTGTGCATTGGCGTCGCGGCGCGCGGCTTCGAGCCGGGCCTCGGCTTCGAGAATGGCCGATTGCTTCTGGCCTTCCGCGCGCGTAACCATTGCCTTGCGCTCACGTTCGGCGGCGGCCTGCATTTCCATCGCTTTCTGCATCGAGGGAGAGGGCTTGATGTCTTGGATTTCCACCGATTTAACGGTCAGTCCCCAGTCGATGGCCTCATCGGAAATGCTCTCGCGCAGACGCGCCTTGATTTTGTCGCGTGAAGACAACGCTTCATCCAGTTCCATTTCACCGGCGATGGAGCGCAGGGTCGTCATGATGAGATTGCGGATCGCTTCCGAGAAATCGGTGACGCCGTAGACCGCCTTGACCGGGTTGGTGATCTTGATGAAGGCAACGGCATTGATGAAGATGACCGCGTTATCGCGCGTGATGACTTCCTGCTGCTGCACGTCGAGGATGATGTCCTTGGTGACGAGCCTGTAGGCGACCTTGTCCAGGTAGGGAATCAGAAAATTGAGACCGGGCAGCAGCGTGCATTGATATTTGCCCAGGCGCTCGACGATCCATTCCGTGCCCTGCGGCACGATGCGTATCCCCTGGGCGACCGTGATGAAAACTAGAAACAGGATGGCAATCGTGACAATGAAACCTACGCTGATGTCGTCCATAAAGAAAACTCCGGTGGAGAGGGAAGTGACGGCGCCGGGCGTGTGTTCAGGCCCGCGCAACCTTGAGAAAACTGCCTTCGACGGAAACGAGCTTGACCCGTGTGCCGATGGGAATTTCGGCATCCGATATGCAGGGCCATTCCTCTGCGCCGAGAATCGGGCGTTGGAAGCGCACCTTGCCGCGCTGGAATGGGGCGGTGTCGGCAACCACCAGTCCGATTTCGCCGATGATGTCCCCTGAAGCCGTGCCGATCCGGGTTTTGCTCCGGATACGGCTGAAAACACGGAACCACAGCACGGTCATGGCTGCCGATGCGATGGCCCAGAGCAGGATCTGTCCGGCGAGCGGGAACCCCGGCGCAACGAGCAGCAACAATCCGACGATGAACGCTCCCAGGCCGAACCAGAGCACGAAGAAAGACGGAATGACCAGTTCCATCAAGACCAGTATGATTCCACCGACGATCCAGTGCCACCATTCCATTTCATTATTTTCCCGTGAGGGGCTGTGTGACTTGTGTTGGCCCGTGAAGATATGAGGCATAACTTTTAATTCTACTGCCAGAGTCATAATATCGTATGTGGCTTTTTTTCAAGGCGAATAAAGTCATGGATGTCTGCATGGCGCTGTTCAGTTACCATCTCCCGGGTTCGACAGGACGCAGTGTAGTGAAGAGGATGTGATGGCATTTTTTGGCAGACTGAAAAAGATGATGAGCGCCTTTTCTCCGGCGAAAGCCGCCAGAGAAGGGGATGTCGGGAAGATCGAGCCCGGTGAAAAGGTGCGAGGACGCCCCAGGATCCATGTGCTTGCCACGGGCGGAACGATCGCAGGGCGGCTGGTGAGTACGGGGCCGCGCTACCGGGCGGGGGTGCTCGGTGTCGAGGCATTGCTGGATGCCGTGCCGGCCCTGCGCGGACTGGCCGATCTCAGCGGCGAGCAGGTGGCGAACATCGGTTCGCAGGACATGGACGAGACCATCTGGCTCAAGCTTGCGCAACGGGTGAATGAGCTCGTTGCCAGCCCGGATGTGGATGGGGTCGTCATTACCCACGGAACCGATACGCTGGAGGAAACCGCCTGTTTCCTCGATCTGACGGTTCGCAGCCCCAAGCCCGTCGTTCTGGTGGGCGCGGTGCGGCCTGCGGGCGCGCTTGGGGCGGATGGGCCCGTCAACCTGCTCGATGCCGTGAACGTGGCGGCCAGTCCCGGTTCCACCGGGCGCGGGGTGTTGGTCGTGATGCACGGCGCCCTGTTTGAAGCGCGCGATGTCGCCAAGGTCTCGACTTCGGCCTTGCCGGCATTTGCTGCGCCCAATTCAGGCCCATTGGGGCAGTTGATCGATGGGCGAGTTTATTACGGACATCGCACCGGGCTTTCTCCGGATCGACCCTTTTTCGATGTATCCCGTCTGGACAAACTACCCCCGGTCGGTATCGTCTATGGGCATGTCGGCGCTTCGGCCCAGCCGGTCAAGGCGCTGGTCGAGGAGGGGTGCCGGGGCATCGTGACCGCCGGCGTAGGCAGTGGCAACCTGCACCGCGACGTGCTTGCCGCGCTGGCCGATGCTTCTGGCCGGAACGTGGTCGTGGTGCGCGCTTCCCGCGTGCCCTCCGGACTGACGCTGCGGAATGTGGAAGTGGATGACAATCGCTTTGGCTTCGTCGCCGCCGGCATGCTCAACCCGCAAAAGGCGAGGGTGCTTCTGCAACTGGCGCTGACCCGGATGCGCAAGCCCGAGGAAGTCCAGAAGGTGTTCGACGGTTACTGAACGGGGGCGCTGCCCCCACCCTAACCTGTCCAGGGCTGGCTTTGCATAGCCAGCCCGCTCGGACAGAGCAGTGCTCTGCGAAACCCTGTCCTCGCCCCCCGCCAAGCGGGGGAGGGGATCAGTCTTTTCCTTCCGCAAGCGGCGAAAAAAATCAGTCTCCTTCCCCCGCTTGCGGGGGAAGGCTGGGATGGGGGCGGGCAATACGGAATGTATCAATTTGAATCAAGCTGCCGCTGAATTTCCAGAACGAGCGAAGCCTGATTCATGCTGTAGAAATGTAGTCCCGGCGCGCCTTCCCGGAGAAGCCGTTCGCAAAGCCGGGTGACGGTCTCCAGCCCGAAGGCGCGGATGGACTCGGCATCATCGGCATAGCTCTCGAATTGTCTGCGCATCCAGCGCGGAATGTCTGCGCCGCAGGCATCCGAAAAACGGGCGAGCTTGTAGAAACTCACGATGGGCATGATGCCGGGGATGATGGGAATTTCTACCCCCGCGCGGCGAACTTTCTCAACGAAATGGAAATAGGCGTCGGCGTTGTAGAAGTACTGCGTGATGGCCGCGTCGGCTCCGGCCTTCGCCTTGCGGATGAAATTGTGCAGATCTGCCTCCGGGCTTTTCGCCTGCGGATGCCACTCCGGGTAGGCGGCGACGATGATCTGGAACGCGTCACCCGTTTCCGCGCGGATGAATTCCACCAGTTCGTTGGCGTAACGCAGCTCTCCCGCCTCGGCCATGCCCGAGGGCAGATCGCCGCGCAACGCCACGATGCGCCGCACGCCGATGGCGCTGAACTCATCGAGTATTTTCCGGATGCCCGCGCGGGTGGAACCGACGCACGACAGATGCGGCACGGCATCGAACCCTTCAGCCGCAATCTCTTTCACGATGGCGAATGTGCGCTCACGGGTGGAGCCGCCCGCGCCATAGGTGACGGAAAAGAAATCCGGTTTCAGCGCGGCGAGCCTTGCGCGCTCATTCTTCAGTTTGAGAAGACCCTCGGCGGTTTGCGGCGGGAAAAATTCAATGGAAAGATCGGTGTTCATGTGAAGTCCGGGTGAGAAAATCCGCTGGATGCCATGTCACTTCTTCTCTTTCCGATGGTCGATCACCCGGACGGCCTTGCCCATCGAACGTTCGACCGAGCCGGTAGGATGAATCTTGACCTGACAGGAAATGCCGATGAAATCCTTGATGTCCTTCTGCACCTTGTTTGATACGCGGTCCATGTATTCCTGACCCTTGGCGTACAGGGGGGGGCTGGCTTCGACGTTGATGCGCAGGGAATCGAGATGGCCTTCGCGGAAGACTTCGAGCTGATAGAAGGGGGAAAGCGTTTCGGTGCGCATCAGGATGGCTTCGACCTGGGTGGGGAAGACGTTGACGCCCCGGATGATCAGCATGTCGTCGGAGCGACCCGCAACGCGGCTCATGCGCACATGGGTACGACCACATTTGCAGGGCGCAGGGTCGAGCACCGCGATGTCGCGGGAGCGGAAACGCAGCATAGGGAAGGCTTCGCGGGTGAGCGTGGTGAAGACGATTTCGCCCTTTTCTCCGGGGGGGAGCGGCTCTCCGGTGTCGACATCGACGCATTCGACAAGGAAATGATCTTCCCATATATGCAGTCCCTTCTTGGCCGCCAGGCATTCGATGCCGACTCCCGGCCCCATGAGTTCCGTAAGACCGTAAATGTCGAGCGCGTCGATCCCCATCCGCGATTCGAGCTCGTAGCGCATTTCTTCGCTCCACGGCTCCGCCCCGTAGATACCGACCCGTAGCGGCAGCTTGCGAATATCGACGCCCAGCTTTTCGGCTTCTTCCACGATATTGAGCGCGTAGGAAGGCGTGCAGCACACGGCATCTGGAGCGAGATCCTGCAGGAGCATGACCTGTTTCTGCGTTTGCCCGCCGGATATTGGAACGACCGTTATGCCGAGAGTCTCGGCACCGCCGTGCAGCCCCAATCCTCCGGTGAAGAGGCCGTAACCGTAAGCGTTATGCAGGCGGTCGCCGGGCTGGAGACCGGCGGCGGCAAGGCAGCGCGCGACCATCTGACCCCAGTTGATGAGATCCCGGCGCGTATGTCCGACCACCACGGGTTTGCCGGACGTGCCCGAAGAGGCATGCAGCCGGATGACCTGGTCGCGGGGCACGGCGAACATCCCGTAGGGGTAGTTGTCGCGCAGTTGCTCCTTTTTGGTGAACGGCAACAACCTGGTATCGCTGAGCGACTGGATGTGGTGAGGCTTGACTTCCAACTCGTCCATCGCTTCGCGGTAGAACTTCACCGTCTCGTAACAGCGCGCCACCATGTCCTGAAGACGGCGCAACTGCAAAGCCTTGAGCTCTTCGCGGGGAAGCGTTTCGTTGTCGATATCGAAAATCATGATAGGTAAGCCTCGGAAAACGGAACCGGAAAGCGGGTAATGATAGCCTTCGGCGGGAGAAGATGCGATTACCGTGAATTATTTATCGGGATATTCCTGCTCCATCGCGCTTCGCTTCTTCGTCACCCGCCAGAGCAATCCGCCAAAGAGAAAGGCAGCGGTGACGGTGGATACCACGGCGGCTTGCCAGAAACCGGCAGCGCCCTGCGGCACGGGGGCGTGAAAGGCGAGCCAGTAGCCGAATCCCAGGCCAAGCCCCCAGAAGCAGCCAAGATGGATCAGCAGCGGCACGAAACTGATCTTGTAGGCGCGCAGTGCAAAGCAGGCGACGGTCTGCACGGCATCGAAAAACTGGTAGAGCACGATGTAGAGGGCAAGAGCGGCGGCAACTTCCGCGACTTTCGGGTCTTCAGTGGCAAGCCAGGCGATGGGCGTGCGCAGCCATAGCATCGCGGCGGCGAGAACGACCGAGAAAGCGCAGGCAATTTTCAGCCCGGCAAAGGCGTAACTGCGCGCCAGCGCCTCATTGCGCGCGCCGACCGATTGCGCGACCTGCGCGGCGGTCGCGATTCCCAGCGACAGCGGAAGCATATAGACGAAGGCGGAGAGATTGGCGGCGATGCGATGTCCGCTGACCGTTTCCGCGCCCAGCCGGGCAATGAAGATCGCCATCAGGGTAAAGGAGCTGATTTCCACCAGGAACGAGAAGCCGATCGGAATGCCGAGGCGCAGGAGTTCCTTCTGTGCCCGCCAGCGCGGGGTTTCCCAGTGGGCGAAAATCTGAAAGGGGGCAAAGCGCGGATGGTTTTTCAGCAGCCAGAAACACATTCCAAGACTGACCCAACTGACGATGACCTGCGATAGTCCCGCGCCTGCCGCACCGAGCGCGGGCAGATGGAAATGTCCGCCCACGAGACTCCAGGCCAGCACGAAATGGCCGAGGGTTTCAAAAAAGGCGATGAGCATCAGCGGGCGTGGTTGCCCCAGTGCCGTCGCCATCGCGTGAAAGGCGCGAAAACCGAGCGCGGCGGGCAGCGACAGGGCGAGCAGGCGCATGTAGTCGGTAGCGATGTTTTCGACATCCGGTTCGAGCTGCGCAGGCGCGAGCAGCCAACGGGGATCGATGAGCAGCGCCGCGCCCAGCAGGGTGAGCAGAACTGCGAGCCACAGCCCCTGACGCATGTCGGAGCCGATCCGCTCCCGTTCTCCAGCGCCGAAATGTTGGCCGACGATAGGGGCGAGCGCCTGCAGCACGCCGCCCAGGCTCAGGGCCAGCGTGGCATACAGCCCGGAGCCGACTGCCACGGCAGCCAGATGTTGCGTGGAATGATGTCCGACGATCACCGTGTCGGCCACCATCATGCCGATGGAGACGAGTTGCGCCACCAGCACTGGCCAGGCGTTTTTCAGGATGGGTCGAACGGAGTTCCAGGAAGATCGCGGCATCGAGGTAAGAGGTGGCGCGAGAGAGGTGATGCGCCGCAAAAAACGAGAATTATTTGATGACCTGACAAGAGGTGCAAGCTACCATCATGCCTGTTTTGCCTTTTTACAGTGTTCGCATGTCCAGCTTTCCTGCGTTTATACCCCTTATCAAAGGGCTTTTCGTCGTCTTCAATGTCGGATTCATTGTCCTGTATTACCTGGCCCTTCGCGGGGCGGGGTTTTCGCGGTCGGTTCGGGTCGGACTCTGTCTGTTTGCCGTTGCGCTGTCACTGGCTTCCCCTGTTGCGCGCGTAATAGAGACAAATGCTTTTTGGGTCAAGGTGGTTTCATATGCGGGGCATTTCTGGTTCGCGTTCATGTACCACGCCTTTCTGACATGGATGCTGCTCACTTTTTTCCGGCTTCTCAACAGGCGTTTTCGCTGGCTTGTCATCGCAGAGGAAGATCGGGTGCGCTGGCATCGCCGGAGTTGCGTGGGGATCGCTGTTGCATCCGTGATGATGTGTATCGCCGGTTGGATCAACATGCAGTACCCGGCGATTCGTGAAGAAAAACTGCACGTACCCGCGAACGTTGCGCCATTACGGATCGTTGCGCTCTCCGATCTGCATCTCGGTCGTCATGCTTCAACTGGTTTTCTTTCCAACGTAGTCGATCATATCGAACCGCTTTCACCCGACATCGTGGTGTTTCTGGGAGATATTCTCGAACACGACTTTGATCCCTCTGAGGTGCCTGCGCTGGCTGCCATATTGCAGCGGCTCCAACCCCGACTCGGTATCTGGGGTGTGATGGGGAATCACGAATATATCAAGCTTAAGCATAAGCAGAATGAACGATTTTTAAACCAGATCGGCATTCGCACGCTCATTGACAAATGGGTGATACTCGGAGAGAAGCCTGGCGAGAAAGTTCTGCTTATTGGCCGAAAAGATCGTTCCTGGGGGCGAAAACCCGTGGAAAAGGTCATTTTTGATGTTTCCGAAAAGGATAAGGAGGCGCTGGAAGTTCTGCATCAGGATGCACTGAAAATCCTGCTCGATCATCAGCCCGTCGACCTGGAAGGAGCGGAAAAGGCGGGGGTTCATCTGCAACTGTCCGGGCATTCGCACAACGGGCAGTTTTTCCCGCTCAATTTCATCGTGCCGTTTCTATTTGAAAATGCCTACGGCCATTACATGCGCGGGCAGACGCATTATTGGGTGACTTCAGGCGCTGGAAGCTGGGGGCCGAATATTCGCACGAGCGGCCGCCCGGAAATCATGATGATCGACCTGGTTCCACAAGCGCAGCCGCAATGATGTGCTCTCGAAACGGGTCAGGCGTTCAGGCCGAGGCATGCCCGGTGTGGATACGGGCGGTGACGCATGTGAGGAGCCGGGCGAGTACTTCGGGGATGCACAGGGGTTTCGACAGGTAGTCGATGCCGCCATTCTCGTAGCTGTTGATGATCTGGCGGGTGTTCGCCCGTTCGACCATGAAAAGGATGGGGATATTGGCCCAGGCCGACGTCGACTTGATCCGGCGGGCCAGTTCAAAGCCATCGACGAGGGATGAGGTCGCGTCGAGCAGGATGATGTCGGGGGCGACAGCTTTCATGCACTCCAGGGCTTCATTGCCGTTTTTCGCCGAGATGGCGACATAGCCTGCCGCGGAAATCGCTTCACATATAAGACAGTATGTGTCGGCTGATTCATCTACCACGAGAACAGTGGGAGAGAAGGCAAAAGCAGGAAACAGGGTGGCGGGTACTTGTGTGTGTAGCATAGTGCTTAAATATAAAAATAATCATGATTCAATATAGGCAAGGAGCGCGGTTACTGCATATGTTGAATGGCGCGGATAGCGGAAACCACTTATAAATGAATCGCTTGGCGCAGGTACTATTTCTCGTTGCCGAAATTGTTAATTGTCAAGACCGCTGATATGTTGTGGAAACTACTACTCAAGTTTTTTTATAAGAGATTTTTATTGATCCGGTTCTTGAATTCTGGGCAACCCTCTGGCTCTTTCATTCATTAGAGCGGTTTCGATTTAGTTACGTACTTTCTGCGCTGTTACCCCCACCCTAACCCTCCCCCGCAAGCGAGCAGGGCGATTGCATCTATTTATCATAGAGGTTTCATTCCCAAGACTCGCATACGCTCCTCATCATCCCATCCGGCCCTCTTTCGTCGCAAACGTACGCTTTTCTTCGGATGCGCTGTATCGAGCTTG
>Ga0209737_10000770_pt1 | contig 24568 bp, 17 predicted proteins | sample TergutCu122P3_FD_187284 | JGI IMG/M metagenome (GOLD analysis project Ga0209737, IMG submission 187284) | Cubitermes ugandensis P3 segment gut microbial communities from Kakamega Forest, Kenya - Cu122 P3 (SPAdes) (version 2) | ecosystem: Host-associated > Arthropoda: Insects > Digestive system... | reverse complement strand
CTCGGGTGGGACAGATACGATCAGAGCTACCTGCAAAGCAAAACCATGCCGCTGTATCAGTTGAACCAGCGCAGCATCACCATTTCGTTCAAACCCGCAAGCACCGCCGATGAAAATGCTTTAAGAGGATTGATCCCCGAAAACCTCACCGACCCAAGCCAGTTGCCGAGCTTTTTGCCTTCATCCATTCGCGTAATTCCCGAAATCAAGCGGGACGATGAAGTGTTGCTGTCCGCAGGAGCACTGGCGCTCGGCGAAGAAATCGACATGGGCTACAGCTTCCAAACGCCGACGCAGAACTACCTCAACAGGAGAGATAGCATCATCGCGGGGAGCTATCTGGCGTTGGGGATTGTGGGGAGTAATATTTCTCAGAAAACCTTTGCGGTTATCGAGAAAACTCTTGATGAAACCCAAACTATTATCAACAATAACGATGAAGCCAATGCAAGGAGGCTGACAAGAGAAAGCGTTATTGGGAACATGCTATATCTTGGGATTCAGGGGTATTACTCGCGCTACGCGTGGCAGGGAAGAAACATGGGGAGAGAGGGAAGGATAAATTTCCATGCTTTACCTACAGCGGGAACGTTTGGCGTTGAGCCTTACCAAAGAACGCTATTGGGGTTGAATCGTGGCATCGAGGAGCACGGCGTTTACATGAATGTGCGAACTGCCCAGATGGTACAAGATTCTGGCGGTGATTCTCAAAAGAGCACACGGCTTATGCTTCAAACAGGCACTCTTGGCTCCTTTTTAGAACACGCTGTTCCTGAAACCCTTTTCAAGCGTGCAGATGGCAGTTCGGGTAGGCCAGAAGCTTTTTCTGCGGTAAAAGCGCTCCAGCTTGCCAATCAGCAAGGGCAACGCATCTACAGCATTACAGCAGAAAACAGAGCAAGCGTATTGCAGAGAATCCGTTTAGACAGTTTGGCAATGAGTGAGATTCAAAACGCTTTGTCCATAGGAAAACACGTGATCACGCACACAGATTTACTCAACGTGCCTGGTTTCAGAGGCGCTGGTTACATTATCTATGATCCCGCTACTGGAGAAGGTGCATATAAGATAAGCGGCGGGAAGAATGGGGCTTTCATGCTGACGTTCATTCTTGTGGCGTTTAGCCTTTTAATGCCTGTAATACTTTTTAGCGTCAGTATATGGGCAGCGGTTATAGCAGGGGCGTTTGCGATTTATAATGGATACAATTGGATAAAAGGCATCAAAGAGGCTGACACGGAAGAGCAGTTTATGGACGCTAACACCATGGCGGCGTTTTCTGCTTTCTTTACGATCGTCTTTGGGTTGTTTACCGCTGGAACGTTTACATGGGCAACAGCAGAACTATCTGCACTTATTGTTGCATGCGACCTTTTGATGGCTGGCCTTTTGGCTATTTTTGGATGGTTTTAATCATGAAGATCAAGCATCCGTTGCCAATTGTTTATATATTGTTTTTGATTGTTTGGCAGTGGCTGGCTTATAGCGAGGAATTTCCAGGCGAATGGTATCGTTCATTGGCGACGGGATTGCTGTTCGCAATTATTCCCGCGTTTTTATATTATGTGCTTTCCGTTTTTTGCGCCTTGTCTTTGGAGCACATGAGGGGAAGAATCTCTCGCTTTGTGATGAGGGTTATTGAGATACTTTTTATAACCTTCGCCATTTTTTTTCTTTATAAAGGAATGGACGGGGAAAGGATTAGACTTCAAAATGAAAACATGGAATCTTTATTTTTGGCATTAACAATAATCGGTTACTTTCTTACAAGAAATGCGTTTTGTGGAATGTTAAGAGGACCACTCCTCGGTGGGTTGAACGGAGTTAGTATTCTTGATGAACTCAGATTGTTTAAGGACGGTAAATTTTTAGAGGTGAGGGCATGTGTGGTGATGGCGCTCACTTTGGGCATTCTTTTTGCGATACACGTTACACAAGCAGGGTGGGCACTGTTTTATTATAAGCAAGCGTAGAGTGGATAAGCGCATAGGCCGCGGTGAGCGAAGCGAACCGCGACAGCAAGCGTAGCCTGGACAAGCGAAGCGCCGTCCGGGAACAAAACCTTCCGACGCGAAGCGCCTCTGGCGTCATTGCGAGCGAAGCGAAGCAATCCAGAAATTGAAACAACCTTGTACAATGCAACGGTGAAAGCGGAAATCTACAACGGGTCGCGCCAACATCCAATGCGCCCTCTTCCACAACCCCGTCGCTTGGGTCTGGATTCCCGCTTTCGCGGGAATGACGGGGAGAGGGGAGGTCGTAATTGAATGGACTCGCCCTCAGAGAGGGTGAGAAGTGTGCTCTTGAACCGAAAGCGCTTTAATCCAACTGCGCTGTTTGTGCCGATTGCGCCGCGATAAAACCGCTTTTCATTGCTTCGATCGGCAAGTCGCGCCCGATCACGACCAGCACCGAACGTCGCGGCTCTTCGGGACGCCAGGGAACACCGTAATCGAAGCCGACGACTTTGTGCACGCCTTGCACGATCAGGCGTCGCGGTTCACCGGCGATGGCGAGAATGCCTTTGTAGCGCAGCATATCGTTGCCCTGGGATTCGATGAGCGATTCCATCCAGGCGCCGACGTGCGCCAGATCCATTTCGCCGGCTTCGAATAAGTGAGAAGCAATGTTGTCGTTCCAGGAACGGTTCAGCAAGGTTCGCGGTTGCCGGATCGGAACGAAAGCGAGTGAAGAAGTGTTTGGCGCGACGTAAGCCTCATCGATCGCAAGTGTGGATTCGAGGTTGAACGCGTGAAGGCCGAGCCAGTCTTTGTGCGACAACTGCCCATGCACGACTTCGAGGATGGGCGCGCGCGCATTGATTTTTCTCAGGCGGTCGATCAGCAACGCTTTATCGTCATCACTGACACGATCGGTTTTGGTCAACAACAGGCGGTCGGCGAAACCGATTTGCGAAACGGCGACGCGATGTTCGTTGAGTTGCTTCTGCGCATGTTCGCTGTCAACCAGCGTGATCACGGCATCGAGCTGAAAACGCTCGCGCAAAGTTTCGTCAACGAAAAAAGTCTGGATGATCGGCGCCGGGTCGGCGAGGCCGGTGGTTTCGAGAATCAATCGGTCGAAAGCCAGGGTTCCGGCGTCGCGGCGCTCCAGTAAATCCTGTAACGCGGCGGTTAATTCGCCGCGCACCGTGCAGCAAACGCAGCCGTTGGTCAGTTCGACGATTTCAACGTCGGCGCCTTGCGCCAGCAAACGGCTGTCGAGATTGATCTCGCCGAACTCGTTTTCGATGATGGCGATTTTTTCGCCATGGTTCTCGCGCAGGAGAGTGTTGAGCAAAGTGGTTTTTCCGGCGCCCAAAAAGCCGGTGAGAATCGTGGCGGGGGTCATAGCAAAAGCGGGGGGATGGTCGGTCATCTAGCAACAACGAAATGTGCCGTTCTTTCCGTTGTAACGTGCGTCCTGACGGTCGCGGAAAAATTCTTCGTAGGTCATGATCGGCTGTTCGGGGTGGGTCGTTCGCATGTGCTGAACATAGGTGTCGTAGTCGGGCATGCCGACCATTAGCTTGGCGGCTTGCCCGAGATAGCGTCCGAATTTGGAAAGGTCCTGAAACATACGGATTTTTGAAATAACTATAAATCGTGAACGTCACCGGTTTCGACGTTTTCACTTTTCGGCAGCGTCTCCTGTATGAAAAACAGCGGACGCCTTTTGACTTCTTCGTAAATACGAGCGAGGTATTCGCCGATCACGCCCAGCGCCAGCATGATGACGCTGCCGATCATCAACAGCAACAAAATCACCGTGGTAAATCCGCTGACGGCATTGCCGCTCAGTTTGTTGTAAAGGGTTTGGCCGCCCAACAGCACGGCGGCGATGATGAAGGCGACGCCCAACGATGTGATCAGATGCAGCGGGATCGAACTGAACGAAGTGATCGACGTGAGCGCGAGTTTGGTCAAATGGCGGAAAGACCACTGCGTTTCCCCATGTTGGCGCTCGTCCGGCGTGAAAGGCAGCGTCGCCGTTTTGTAACCCGACCAGGCGATCATGCCGCGAAAGAAAAGGTTGCGTTCCGGCAGCGCCAGATAGGCATTGACGACGCGACGATCCAGTAATTTGAAATCGGAGGCTTCGCGCAAATCGACGCCGGTCAGCTTTGAATTGAGCGTAAAAAAGAGGCGGCGCATGATACCTGCGCTTTTGGCGCCACCCACTTGCGGCTGCTTGACGCCCGCCACGACATCGAAGCCGCCTGTTTCCCAGAGACGCAGCATTTCCGGGATCAGCGCGGGCGGGTGTTGCAGATCGGCGTCCATCACGATGACCGTGCGTCCCCGCGACATTTGCAAACCGGCGCGCATCGCGGCTTCCTTGCCGAAACGGCGGGTCAACCGCGCGGCGCGGATGAAGGGAAGATCGTTGCAGGCTTGCGAGATGACTTCCCAAGTGCCGTCGGCGGAACCGTCGTCGATCAGCACCAGCTCAAACGAAACGCCCTGGCGCGTCAGAATGCCGGCAACCGTATCCACCGCATGCCGCAACCCGGCCGCCTCGCAATGGGCGGGGATGACGACAGAGCAGATAGGACAAGTTGAAGGAACGGCAGACATGATCGGTGTATTGTGGAAGAATAGGTGGTCATTATAAAGTATTATGCGTTGTGTCCAGGGACAGTAAGAATGCCAACGCTTGCAACCGAATCGGGCGAAATGACGAGGGTACCGCAATATGACCAGTAAAACAGAGAAAGTTCTGCAAACGATGAATGTGGGCGGGTTGGACGAAGCGGCATTTTTCCAATCCATTGCCGAACTGATTCAACACGCCAGACGCAGCCTTGAAAAGCAGGTAAATACCACAATGGTTGTGACCTATTTTGAAATCGGGCGGAGGATTGTTGAGAGGGAACAGCAGGGAGCAAAGCGCGCTCAATACGGGAAGAAGATTTTGCAGGGACTTTCTGATCATCTGACCGCTACGCAAGGCAGAGGTTGGTCGGTTGACAATCTGAAATTGATGCGCCGATTTTATGTTGTTTATGCTGATCGTGTAATTGGAGAACCAGTGGTTCCCCAATTCAGCAAGCCAATCAGTTGGAAGCACTACATTTTACTGATGCGCATCGCCAATCCGGACGAAAGGCAATTTTACGAAGTCGAAATTGCCAGCAACGGATGGTCTTTCCGCGAATTTCAGCGGCAATACGACAGCTCGCTTTATGAGCGGCTGGCGCTCTCCCGCAACAAAAAGAAAGTGCTTGAACTGGCGGCTAAAGGGCAGATTATCCGTTCACCGCAGGACTTGTTCAAAGACCCATACGTTCTGGAATTTACCGGCTTGCCTGAAAAAGCCGAATACACGGAGACTGAACTGGAGCAAAAACTCATCGACCATTTGCAGCAGTTTTTGCTGGAGTTGGGTAAAGGCTTCGCTTTCATCGGGCGACAGGTTCGTTTCACTTATGAGGATGAATCTTTTTACGTTGATCTGGTTTTCTATAACCGCTTGCTGAAAAGCTTCGTTTTGATAGACTTGAAAATCGGGAGATTGAAACACCAAGACATCGGCCAGATGCAAATGTATGTGAACTATTACGACCGAAAGATCAGACTCTCCGATGAAAATCCGACGATTGGAATTGTGTTGTGTCGTGATAAGAAAGATGCGATGGTTGAAATGATGCTCCCTGAGAAAAACAAACGTATTTTTGCTGCCAAATATAAAACTGTGCTTCCAAGCAAGGAAGATTTTAAGAAGCTGCTAAAAGGTGAATAAATAAAGAGTAATGTGAAAAAAAAACAGCCGATGATGATCTCAGTGTGAAATGGTGTCCCATGCAACAACCTGTTGACCTTTTGATTTACCCGCGCTGGCTGGTGCCGGTGATCCCTGCGGGTGTCGTACTTGAAAATCACGCGCTGGCGGTGGACCGGGGGCGGATCGTGGCGGTGCTGCCGGCGCATGAAGCGCGAGAGCGATTTGTCGCGCGTGAAACGGAGATGCTGGAAACACATGCACTGATGCCGGGGTTGGTCAATCTGCATTGCCACGCGGCCATGAATCTTTTGCGCGGCATCGCCGACGATTTTCCGCTGATGTCCTGGCTTTCCGAGCACATCTGGCCGGCGGAAGCGAAGCATGTTTCTCCCCGTTTCGTTTACGACGGAACACTGATCGCCTGCGCCGAAATGCTGCGCGGTGGCGTGACGTGTTTCAACGACATGTATTTTTTTCCGGAAGTGGCGGCGGAAGCGGTGAACACGTCGGGGATTCGGGCGGCGCTCGGTTTGACCGTGCTTGAATTCCCTAGTGCGTATGCAAAAAACGCCGGCGACTATTTTGCCAAAGGTCTGGCCGTTCACGAAGCCTTGCGCGGCAGGCCGCGGCTTTCCTTCTGCATGGCGCCGCACGCGCCGTATTCCGTTTCCGACCGCAGTTTCGAGCGTGTCGCGGCGCTGGCCGAGGAGTTTCATCTGCCGCAGCACATCCATGTACACGAGACACGCGACGAAATTGCCCAAAGCCTGAAAGAACACGGCGTTCGCCCGCTGGAGCGTTTGCGCCGTCTCGGATTGGTTGGCTCGAAACTGATTGCAGTGCATGCGGTACATCTTGAAACGCAGGAAATCGCGCAGTTGGCGGCGTGTGGCGCATCGGTCGCGCACTGTCCGACCTCCAACCTCAAGCACGGCAGCGGCATTGCGCCGTTGGCGGCATTGCTTGAAGCCGGCGTCAACGTCGGTTTGGGAACCGACGGCGCAGCCAGCAACAGCCGCTTCGATTTGTTTGAAGACATGCGGCTGGCGGCGTTGCTGGCTAAGGGCAGCACGGAAAAAGCCTCGGCTGTCGATGCGCACCGCGCGTTGGCGATGGCGACGATCGGCGGCGCGCGGGCGCTTGGGTTGAGTGATGAAATCGGCTCGCTCGAAGCGGGCAAAGCGGCGGACGTGTGCGCAGTGGACTTCGGCGCGTTGCGCCTGTCGCCCTGTTACGATCCCGTCTCTCATCTGGTGTACGCCGTGAGCGGCGATGAGGTGAGCCACGTTTGGGTGGAAGGGAAAGCGCGGGTCAAAAATCGCGCGCTGGTCGATCTCGATGCGGAGGCGTTGAAGACGTTGGCGGTGGGGTGGGGCAGGGAGATACAACTTCGCGCGTGACCGCTTTTGCTATTTGTTATAATCGGCCTATTCACGGTCTCCACCCGGTCGAGTTGGGTTTCAGGAGACCCATAACGAAGCGGATGGCGAAACGACAGGAGTTTGAACATGGATATTATGGATATGAGCGCAACCGATTTTAACAAGGTTGCAAAAATGGCTATGCAGGGTGGTAGCATCAGCGGTCGGAAATGGTCAAGGAGGACGGTTGACATTGCCCGCGCCGTCGTTCTTGAAGGAAAACCGGCTACGGAAGTCGCCAAAAAATTTGGCGTGACTTCTGAATATGTATATAACGTTCGCCGCCGGTTTCGGTTGAAAGCGCAGGCGTGTCGATTGGAGATAGCCGCAGCCGAACTGCGCCCTGACAAGGCCAAGAAAATAACGCCGTCAAAGCAACGGGCGCAAATCAAACGCTTCCTTCGGGACGGCTTTACCGTGCCTGAAATCAAGCACGTTTTTCTGGCATGCGGGACTCGCGTTTCGACGGCGGAAATCAAGGGGGTTGCTGCCGAGATAAAAAAGTGAGCAGGCCTTGCGCGAGGGGGATCAGAGGACAGATATCAGATGTCAGAAGTCAGCACGTAGGCTGGCGATGAGCGAAGCGAATCCCAGCAAAAATAAGGTTCTTTTGAAATATGAGTGGGTTATGTGGTTGAATATCTCACGCGAAGACGCGAAGACGCGAAGGGATGCCGAGGAGTGCCTCGCATGGGTGAATGCTTTTTCACCTGACGGCACATTAACCCGAAGTCTCAGCGCAGCGATATCACTGCTTGACGCTATTGAACGCTCGACACGCCTATCCATTTGGAAATCGTTTCTTCGCGCCTTCGCGCCTTCGCGTGAGAATTCTCTGGATGGCTTTGCTTTGCTACCCACTTGAATTTAAAAGAGCCAAAAAAGTCGTCTGCGCGTGTAGGGGCGCGATTTATCGCGCCCTGTTTGTTCTCACGCGAAGACGCGAAGAAAGACAGCTTCCTCCCCTTCACCATTCTCCCCTCTCCCGCTTGCGGGAGAGGGGTAGGGGAGAGGGCGGTAAGGAAGGGGGGGGGGCGTAGCCCGGATAAGCGAAGCGCCATCCGGGAATCAGGCAGCAGAAATGCGCCATTGCGAGGAGCCTTTAGCCGCGAGCGAAGCGTGGCGGGAAGCGACGAAGCAACCCAGCGTTTTTTTGTTGCGCACATTTTCTGGATTGCTTCGCTTCGCTCGCAATGACGAGTTCTTCTTCGCGGCTTTGCGTGAGGTAAAATGGCGGGCGAGAAGTGGGCAATTCGGCCCGCTCTTCTTTTTCTCCGCGCCCTCCGCGTGAGAATTTTTTCTTTGCGCTCTATGCGTCTCTTTGCGGTTAGTCGTGTTTTTGATTCCCGGATGGCGCTTCGCTTATCCGGGCTACGCGCTGCATGTAAATGTGTAGCCTGCGTTCTTTGCGGTTCAATTTTTTGGTGGATTGCGCTTTGCTTATCCACCCTACGGTAGTCGTTGGTTGAAGCTCAGGCGCGGTATCCCGCGTCTCGCACTTGTCTCAACCATTTCTGTCGTTTGTTCGCATCGGCGGTTTTGATCGGGCCGAAATCGAGGATGCTTACAGGCCGGATACCGCAGAATTCCAAGATATGGTTTTTCATGATGCGATGTCCTGCGTTTCGGAAGAACAAACGGAAGAACCAGGGCGGTGTATCCATCGTCACAATCAGTTGCGCGGAGCGTCCACGCAACAGTTTGTCCGGTACCATGGTGTTGGGGCGGTATTGAAAGGCGAAGCCCGGGAGGAAAAGGCGTTCGACAAACCCCTTCAGCAGCGCAGGCATTGTCCCCCACCATAGCGGGTAAACAAAAACGAGGTGTTGCGCCCACCGGATGGCGTCCTGTGCAGCAAGCAGATCAGGTTCCAGTGTCTGGATTTCCCGATAGCCTTGATGCAGGATGGGGTCAAAAGCAAGTTGGTTCAGCGCAAGCAACCGGAGATCGTGCCCTGCGCTTTGTGCTCCGTCGCGGTAGGCTTCCGCCAGCGTTTCGCCGAAGCTGCCTGTGGGCGAAGCAAGAACCAGAAGAACACGTTTATTGTCCATATTTTGCTTGTGCGGGGGAGGGAAGGGTGAAAGCGTATCAGATAACCTGAAGGGGAGGGCTTCAAAGTACCTTCTTTTCGCTTTCGTGCCTTTTCGTGGTTAAAAAGGTTTTTGTTTTTTCGTGGTTAAAAGGCAGGGCGGGTTTGAAACCCGCCCCTACACATGAAAACGTCCCCTCTCCCGACCTTCGGCCACCCTCTCCCGCAAGCGGGAGAGGGGAGGATAGTGAAGGGGAGGGAGCTTTCGTTCCTTTGCGGCTTCGCGCCTTCGCGTGAGACCGTTCCGTCGCGGTTCGCTGCGCTCACCAGCGACCTATGCGCCGCGCTTTTCGCTTTCGTGGTTAAAAAATTTTATTCTCTCAAACAGTCACCGTCTTTGCCGTTTCCGCGAATTCTTCGATCCGGTCAAAGTTCATATAGCGGTAAACATCCGCCGCTTTCTGGTTGACGACGCCGACTTGTGCGAGGTATTCCGTTGCTGTCGGGATTTTGCCCATCAGCGCGCAGACGGCGGCGAGTTCGGCGGAACCGAGGTAAACGCGGGTGTCGATGCCGAGGCGGTTCGGGAAGTTACGGGTGGAGGTTGACATCGCTGTCGAGCCTTTCCGTATCTGCGCCTGGTTACCCATGCACAGCGAACAGCCGGGCATTTCCATTCGCGCACCGGCTTTGCCGAGCACGCTGTAGTAGCCTTCTTCGTTCAGGATCATTGCGTCCATCTTGGTCGGCGGGGCGATCCAGAGACGCGCCGGAATGTCGCTCTTGCCGTCGAGCACTTTCCCGGCGGCGCGGAAGTGGCCGATGTTGGTCATGCACGAGCCGATGAACACTTCGTCGATTTTGTCGCCAGCGACTTCGGAGAGCAGTTTCACATCGTCCGGGTCGTTCGGGCAGGCGACAATCGGTTCCTTGATCTGGTTCATGTCGATTTCGATCACTGCCGCGTATTCGGCGTCGGCGTCGGCTGTCAACAGTTTCGGGTTGGCGATCCAGGCTTCCATCGCGGTGATCCGGCGCGCGAGGGTACGTTTGTCTTCGTAGCCGTTGGCGATCATCCATTTCATCAGAACGATGTTGGAGCGCAGGTATTCGATGATCGGCTCTTTGTTCAAACGCACGGAGCATCCGGCGGCGGAACGTTCGGCGGAGGCGTCGGACAGTTCAAACGCTTGCTCGACTTTCAGGTCGGGCAATCCTTCGATTTCGAGGATGCGGCCGGAGAAGATGTTTTTCTTGCCTTGCTTGGCGACGGTCAGCAAGCCTTGCTGGATCGCGTAGTACGGAATCGCGTTGACCAGATCGCGCAGGGTGATGCCTTCCTGCATTTTGCCTCTGAAGCGCACGAGCACGGATTCGGGCATGTCGAGCGGCATCACGCCGGTGGCCGCGGCGAACGCAACGAGGCCGGAACCGGCGGGGAACGAAATCCCGATCGGGAAGCGGGTGTGCGAATCGCCGCCGGTGCCGACGGTGTCGGGAAGCAGGAAGCGGTTGAGCCAGCTATGGATCACGCCGTCGCCCGGGCGTAGCGCGATGCCACCACGCGCAGAGATGAACGAGGGCAGGGTGCGGTGCGTTTTGACGTCAACGAGTTTCGGGTAGGCAGCGGTGTGGCAGAAGGACTGCATCACCAGATCGGCGGAGAAGCCCAGGCAGGCGAGGTCTTTCAGTTCGTCGCGGGTCATCGGGCCGGTGGTGTCTTGTGAGCCAACCGAGGTCATGCGCGGTTCGCAGTAGGTGCCCGGGCGGATGCCTTTGCCTTCGGGCAGGCCGCAGGCGCGACCGACCATTTTCTGCGCCAGCGAGAAGCCTTTGCCGGAATCTTTCGGCGCTTGCGGCAGGCGGAACACGGTAGAAGCCGGCAGTTTCAACGCTTCGCGCGCTTTGGCGGTCAGGCCGCGCCCGATAATCAGCGGGATGCGACCGCCTGCTCGCACTTCGTCGAGCAGCACCGGTGTTTTGAGCGGCGCTTCGGCAATCGCGGCGCCGTTTTTCAGCGCTTTGACGGTCGCTTTTTCATGGTCGATGACGAGTTCGATTTCATCGCCCATATTCATCTGTGCAACGTCGATTTCAATTGGCAGTGCGCCCGCGTCTTCCTGGGTGTTGAAGAAGATCGGCGCGATTTTGCCGCCGAGGCAGACGCCGCCAAAACGTTTGTTCGGTACGAACGGGATGTCTTCGCCGGTCCACCACAGTACCGAGTTGGTTGCCGATTTGCGTGAGGAGCCGGTGCCGACGACATCGCCGACGTAAGCGACCGGGTGACCCTTCGCCTTCAAGGCTTCGAGTTGTTTCATCGGACCGCGCTCGCCGGGCTGGTCGGCGTCGATGCCGGGACGCGGGTTTTTCAGCATCGCGACCGCGTGCAGCGGGATGTCGGGGCGCGACCAGGCGTCCGGCGCCGGGGAAAGGTCGTCGGTGTTGGTCTCGCCGGTGACTTTGAATACGGTGATCTTGAGCTTTTCCGGCACTTCCGGGCGCGAGGTGAACCACTCTGCGTCAGCCCAGGATTGCAGTACGGCGCGGGCGTTGGCGTTGCCTTTTTCGGCCAGTTCGCGCACGTCGTGGAAATAATCGAACATCAGCAGCGTGAATTTGAGCGCGTTGGCGGCAATCGCGCCGACTTCGGCGTCGGCCAGCAGGTCGATCAGCGGCTTGACGTTGTAGCCGCCGAGCATCGTGCCCAAAAGTTCGGTCGCTTTGGCGCGCGAGACCAGCGGACTTTTGACTTCGCCGCGGGTGATGCTTGCCAGAAATTCCGCCTTGACCTGCGCCGCGTCATCAACACCGGCGGGAACGCGGTGCGTGAGCAGTTCGAGCAGGAACTTTTCTTCTCCGGCAGGAGGATTCAACAGCAACGACACCAGTGCTTCGGCCTGCTGTTTGGAGAGCGGAAGCGGCGGGATACCCTGCGCCGCGCGCTCGGCGGCGTGTTGGCGATAAGCTTCTAACATCTTGAATCCTTTCTGTCTTGTGTAAGCGGAAAAATGTGCGGAGATTGTAGAGTCGTTTTTGGGTGAATGGCTTTTATTGCAGTGATGTATCAGAACCCCATCCCCCCCCCCCCTTGAAGGGGAGGGGGTGTGATACTTCGCAAGGGGAGAGGTCAATACGATTAGCCCAGCAGCGGAGCAACGGCTTCGCGCTCTTCCTCAAGTTCTTTCAGCGTGATGGCGATTCGCTCTTTGGAGAACGCGTCGATCGGCAGGTCGGGGACGACCTGGTATTCGCCGTTCGCGCAGGTCACCGGAAAGCCGAACATCACGTCTTGCGGAATCCCGTACTGGCCGCTGGAAGGAATGCCCATCGTTGCCCAACGACCGTTCGTGCCGAGCACCCAGTCACGGATATGGTCGATGGCGGCGCCGGCAGCCGAAGCGGCGCTGGAAGCGCCCCGCGCCGCGATGATCGCCGCGCCGCGCTTGCCGACGGTCGGCAGAAAGACGTCGCTGTTCCAGGCGTCGTCGCCGATTTTGTCCTTGAGCGAGACGCCGCCGCTGACGGCAAAGCGATAGTCAGCGTACATCGTCGGCGAGTGGTTGCCCCAGACGGTGAGCTTTTCGATGCTGGCGACCGGCACACCGGCTTTCTGCGCCAGTTGCGACAGCGCCCGGTTGTGGTCGAGTCGCAGCATCGCGGTGAAGTTCTTTTTCGGCAGCGACGGCGCCGATTTCATCGCAATATAAGCGTTGGTGTTGGCTGGATTGCCGACCACCAGCACCTTGACATCGCGGCTGGCGGCGGCATCGAGCGCCTTGCCCTGGGCGATGAAAATCTTGGCGTTTTCCTGGAGCAGGTCGGCGCGTTCCATCCCCGGGCCGCGCGGCTTGGCGCCGACCAGCAGCGCGATGTCGGTGTCGCGGAAGGCGGCTTCGGCGTCGCCGAACCCCTGCATCCCGGCCAGCAGCGGGAAAGCGCAATCCTCAAGCTCCATCATCACACCCTTCAGGGCGGCCTGCGGCTTTTCCATCGGCAACTCGAGCAGTTGCAGGATGACCGGCTGATCCGGCCCCAGCATTTCGCCGGAAGCAATTCTGAACAACAGACTGTAGCCGATTTGGCCGGCAGCACCAGTAACACTAACGCGGACAGGTTTTTTCATGTGAGACTCCTTGGTTCAAAAAGCAACGGTGGTTGAGGGGTTGCAAGGCAACAGATATATGGAACAGCAAAAAACTCTGTAATAGTAGGCCGGACGCCCCAAGCTGTAAAGACCCAGATCCAGCGTCGGGCAATGAGTCGGCCAATACCACACTTTGCTTAGGGGTATAGGAGCGCTGGGGTTGTCGGAAGTGTGGTCAGCGGTTGGGTCAGCGGTTGGGTTAGCGGTTGGGTTACTGGCAGTGGGGTTATTGAGAGTGTCGTTACCGTCAGTAGGGTTATCAAACCAATAAAGCGAATTCCTGAAAATAAATTTGATTTAGCGTCAAAGCATAGTGACACACCCCCCGATCTTGCTTACAATGAGGATCGACTTTACCACTACAACTTACTGCGAAAGGAAAGGCCATGACGGAAAAGACGGCGACCATTTCATTTTCAGATGGTTCACCAGCGATTACGCTGCCGATGTTTGAGGCCAGCCTCGGACCGGATGTGATCGATATCAGAGCGCTGTACGGGAAAACCGGAAAATTCACTTACGATCCGGGTTTTCTTTCAACAGCATCGTGCGGCTCTACCATCACCTTCATCGATGGCGACAAAGGCGAGTTGCTTTATCGCGGTTATCCGATTGATGATCTGGCGCACCACTGCAACTTTCTTGAAGTTTGCCAACTGCTGATTTACGGCAACCTCCCGACGAAAGAGCAGAACGAAAAATTCACCCAGCGGGTGCTGCACCACACGATGGTGCATGAGCAGATGCATTACTTCTTGCGCGGTTTTCGCCGCGATTCGCACCCGATGGCTGTGTTGACCGGACTGGTCGGCGCGATGTCGGCCTTCTATCCGGATTCGATGGATATCCATGATGCGAAGAAGCGCGAGATGTCAGCGATCCGTCTGATCTCGAAGATGCCGGCGCTGGTGGCGATGGCGTACAAGTATTCGATCGGCGAACCGTATGTGTACCCGGACAACAATCTGTCGTACGCGGGCAATTTCCTGCGGATGATGTTTGCGACGCCGTGCGAACAGTACAAGGTCAACCCGGTGATCGAACGCGCGTTCGACCGGATCCTGACCCTGCACGCCGACCACGAGCAGAACGCTTCGACTTCGACTGTGCGTCTGTGCGCTTCTTCCGGCACCAACCCGATCGCGGCCATCGCCGCCGGTGTGGCGTGCTTGTGGGGGCCGTCGCATGGCGGCGCCAACGAAGCCTGTCTCGTGATGTTGGACGAGATTCAGGCGGCAGGCGGCGTTGAAAAGATCGGCGAATTCGTCGCCAAGGTCAAAGACAAGAATTCCGGCGTCCGCTTGATGGGCTTCGGTCATCGCGTCTATAAGAACTACGATCCGCGCGCCAAACTGATGCGCGAAACCTGCCACGAAGTGCTGAACGAACTCGGATTGGGCAACGATCCCCAGTTCAAGCTGGCGATGACGCTGGAGAAGATTGCGCTGGAAGACGATTACTTCGTATCGCGCAAGCTGTATCCGAACGTCGATTTCTACTCCGGCATCGTTCAGAAAGCAATCGGTATTCCGACGCCGCTGTTCACCGCGATTTTCGCGCTGGCGCGCACCGTCGGCTGGATCGCGCAGTTGAACGAAATGATCGCCGATCCCGAGTACAAGATCGGTCGTCCACGCCAGCGTTACATCGGCGAGAAACACCGCAAGGTCAAACCGATCGCGGAGCGTTAACAAGAAAACAGGGAATCCTCCGAACAACAGCCATGAAGGAAAATTGATGAGTCGTTCTGTAAGTATGAAGGAAAATCTTTCCACCAGTGCATTGTTCGGAGGCAATGCCCCGTTTATTGAGGAGCAGTACGAGCGTTATCTCGAAGACCCGTCGTCCGTCAGCGAGGAATGGCACGATTATTTCGGGCTGTTGCGCGGCGGGGTTCGTGATGTACCGCATGCGCCGATCGTGCGCGCTTTCGAGCAATTGGCGAAAGCGCCGGTACGAACGGTTGCGGCGGCGCCCACCAGCGGCGTTCACGACAGCAAGCAGGCGGCAGTGCAATTGCTGGTCAGCCGCTACCGTATTCTCGGCGTACAGCAGGCTCACGTAGATCCGCTTCAGCGCCATCCGCCAACGCCGTTGCCGGAACTGGATCCGGGAACCTACGGTTTTACCGATGTTGATATGGAGACCGAGTTTGCCACCGGTTCGCTGCATTCAACATCTCACGCAAAACTCAAAGACATCCTGCGCCTTTTGAAAGACACCTATTGCCGGACGCTGGGTGTCGAATTCATGTACATGACCGACACCGCGCAGCGCGAATGGATGCGCGAGCAACTGGAAGCGGTGCATGGACGCCCTGCGATTGACGTGACGAAGCAGCGCTTCATTCTGGAGCGGTTGACGGCGGCTGAAACACTGGAACGTTATTTGCACACCCGCTACGTCGGGCAGAAACGGTTTTCGGGCGAAGGCGGCGAGAGCTTGTCGCCGATGCTCGATCACCTGATTCAGAGAGCAGGCGCTGCGGGCGTTCAGGAAGTCGTGATCGGCATGGCGCACCGTTCGCGTCTCAATATTCTGGTCAATACGATGGGCAAAATGCCCTCTGAACTGTTCAGCGAATTCGAGGGCAGAGTGTCGCTCGATTTGCTGGCCGGCGACGTCAAATACCACAACGGCTTTTCATCGAACGTCACCACACCCGGCGGGCCGGTGCATCTGTCGCTGGCGTTCAATCCGTCGCACCTCGAAATCGTCAACCCGGTCGTTGAAGGTTCGGTGCGCGCCCGTCAACGGCGGCGCGGTGATCTGACCGGCGACAAGGTGTTGCCGGTGCTGATTCATGGTGACGCGGCGCTGGCCGGTCAGGGCGTCAATCAGGAAGTGTTGAACATGGCGCAAACGCGCGGTTATACGACCGGCGGCACAGTGCACATCGTTGTCAACAACCAGATCGGCTTTACCACCTCTGACCCGCGCGACAACCGTGGAACGACTTACTGCACCGACATCGCCAAGATGATCGAAGCGCCGATCCTGCACGTCAACGGCGACGATCCCGAAATTTGCCTGTTCGCCATTGAATTGGCGCTGGCGTTCAGGATGAAATTCCGCAAAGACGTTTTCATTGATCTGGTGTGTTTCCGCAAGCACGGGCACAACGAAGCCGATGAACCGATGGTGACGCAGCCGTTGATGTATAAAAAAGTCAACGCTCATCCCGGAACGCGCCGACTCTACGCCGAACGTCTCGAACAAGTCGGCGTAATTGCGGCGGGCGAAGCCGACCAGATGGTTGCCGCCTACCGTGCGGCGCTGGATCGCGGCGAACACACCAACAGCACGATTTTGTCCAATTACACGACGCCGCAACGCGCGAACTGGACACCGTACAAAGAAAAGCACTGGACAGAACCTGTCGATACCCGTGTCGATTACGCGCACCTGCAAACGTTGGCGCGGAAGATCACCGAAGTGCCCGCCAATTTCAAACTGCATCCGCGCGTCGAAAAAGTGATCGCTGATCGCAGGGCGATGGGCGAGGGCAAGGCGTTGCTCGATTGGGGAATGGGCGAGAACCTCGCTTACGCCGTATTGCTCGATCGCGGTTATCCGGTGCGCTTGTCGGGAGAAGATGTCGGGCGCGGCACGTTCTCGCATCGGCATGCGGTGCTGCACGACCAGAACCGCGAACGCTGGGATGCCGGAATCTGGGTGCCCTTGCAGCACATCAAGGAAAACCAGCCCGAATTTGAAATCATCGACTCGGTGCTGACCGAAAACGCCGTGCTGGCGTTTGAATACGGCTACGCAACCTCATCACCTGAGCAGATGGTGGTTTGGGAAGCGCAGTTCGGCGATTTCGCCAACGGCGCACAAGTGGTGATCGACCAGTTCATCAGTTCCGGTGAAGCGAAATGGGGGCGTTTGTGTGGGCTGACGCTTCTGTTGCCGCACGGCTACGAAGGGCAGGGGCCTGAACATTCGTCGGCGCGTCCCGAGCGTTTCCTGCAACTGTGCGCACAGCACAACATGCAGTTTGTCGTTCCCTCGACGCCGGCGCAGATATTTCATCTGCTGTGCCGCCAGATGTTGCGACCGTACCGCAAACCGCTGATCGTGATGACCCCGAAAAGCCTGCTGCGACACAAGGAAGCGGTGTCGGATTTGCGCGAACTTTCCGACGGAAAATTCCACAACGTGATCAGCGATACCACCGTCGATCCGAAAAAAACCAAACGTGTCGTGATTTGTTCCGGAAAAATTTATTATGAACTGAACGCTTATCGGCGCGAACACCAGCGCGACGACGTGGCGATCGTGCGCCTTGAACAACAATACCCGTTCCCGCACGACGCCTTGAAAGCCGAGATCGCCCGTTACCCGAACGCGGCGGAAGTCGTCTGGTGCCAGGAAGAGCCGCAGAATCAGGGCGCCTGGTACCGCATTCGGGCGTATCTGCGGGAGGACATCGGCAGCAAACCTGTTCTGGCTTACGCCGGACGCTCCGTCTCGGCATCGCCGGCGGTGGGCTATGCGGCCAAGCACGCAGCCGAACAAAAGAAGGTTATCGAAGACGCCTTTGCCGAATCCTCAGCGCTGGGGACGGGCAGCATGGATATTAAAGGTTAATGCACAGAGGAAAAGACGCACATGAAAATTGAAATCAAAGTTCCGGCGCTTCCTGAATCCGTCAGCGAAGCCACTCTGGTGCACTGGCACAAAAAACCGGGCGATGTGGTTGCCCGCGACGAAAACCTGATTGATCTTGAAACCGACAAAGTGGTGCTGGAGCTTCCGGCGCCGGGAGCGGGCGTGCTGGTTGAAATCGTCGAGAGCGACGGCGCGGTCGTGAAGGCCGGACAAGTGCTCGCCGTGCTCGATACCGCAGCGGAAGTCGCGCCCGCCAAGAAAGCGGAGACTCCCGCCGCTGAAAGCAAACCGGCGCCTGTCGCCACAGCCAAAACCGAAGCAGCCAAAACCGAAGCGGCGGCACTGCCCGCAGCCCGCAAACTGATGGACGAAAAGAACCTGACGGTGGCGGATGTCGAAGGCAGCGGTCGCGGCGGCAGAATCACCAAAGCCGATGTGATGTCCGCTGCCGAGGTGAAAACGGCGAAAGCGCCGGAAGCGCCTGCGCCATCGGCGGCGGTGGCGTCGTTGCCGACCGTGAGCGGCGCAACGGAATCCGGTCGCATCGAACAGCGTGTGCCGATGTCGCGGCTGCGTCAGCGTGTGGCCGAGCGCCTGGTGGAATCGCAATCCACGGCGGCGATTCTGACGACGTTCAACGAAGTCAACATGCAGCCGGTGATGGATTTGCGCAACAAATACCGCGACCGTTTCGAGAAAGCGCATGGAGTCAAATTGGGCTTCATGGGCTTCTTCGTCAAGGCAGTGGTCTATGCGCTGAAAAAATATCCGATCGTGAATGCCTCGATTGACGGCAGCGATATTGTCTATCACGGTTATTTCGATATCGGCGTGGCGGTCGGCAGCCCGCGCGGACTGGTCGTTCCAATTCTGCGCGACGCGGATCAAAAGTCGTTTGTCGAAATCGAAAAACAGATCGGCGAATTCGGCAAACGCGCTCAGGAAGGCAAACTCACCATCGAAGAATTGACCGGCGGCACGTTTACGATCAGCAACGGCGGCGTTTTCGGCTCGATGATGTCAACGCCGATCATCAACCCGCCGCAATCGGCGATTCTCGGCGTGCACGCGACCAAAGACAGACCGGTGGTTGAAAACGGACAGATCGTGATTCGCCCGATGAACTATCTGGCGATGTCCTACGACCACCGTCTGATCGACGGGCGCGAAGCCGTGCTGTCGCTGGTGGCGATCAAGGAAGCGCTGGAAGACCCGGCGCGTATCCTTTTAGACGTTTGATAACGAAGAAAACAGGAAGAAAATAGCTTGACCGCAAAGAACGCATAGCGCACAAAAATTTTCGTGCCTTTCGTGTCTTTCGTGGTTGAAAAGGAAATAGCAATGGCAAACACTTTCGACGTAGCGGTCATTGGCGCAGGCCCCGGCGGTTATATCGCAGCGATCCGGGCGGCACAACTGGGATTCAAAGTCGCGTGTATAGATGATGGCGCGCGCGCCGACGGAAAACCTGCGCCGGGCGGCACCTGCACCAACGTCGGCTGCATTCCGTCGAAAGCGTTGCTGCAATCGTCCGAACATTTCGAGATGGCGCAGTCGCATTTCGCCGAGCACGGCATCGGCTTGAAAGATTTGAGCATCGACGTACCGAAAATGATCGCTCGTAAAGCGAAGATCGTTCAGCAGACCAACGAGGGCATTCTCTACCTGTTCAAGAAAAACAAAATCACGTTTTTTCATGGGCGGGCGTCGTTTGACGGCAAGAACGAAAACGGCTGGCAGTTGAACGTTTCGCCGACCTCCGGTAAGGATGTGGAAACGCTGACGGCGACGCACGTCATCATTGCGACAGGCTCGTCACCGCGCGCGTTGCCCGAAGCCGCGTTCGACAACAAGCGCATTCTCGACAACGAAGGGGCGCTGGCGTTGACCGAAACACCGAAGCGCTTAGGCGTCGTCGGCGCCGGCGTGATCGGGTTGGAGATGGGATCGGTGTGGCGGCGCCTGGGCGCGGAAGTGACCTTGCTCGAAGCCTTGCCCGAATTTCTCGGTGTCGCCGATGTGGCGGTGGCGAAAGAAGCGGCGAAATTATTCAAAGCGCAGGGCTTGACGATCCATACCGGCGTGAAAATCACCGCCGTTAAAAACAGCGCCAAAGAAGTCGCGGTGGAGTACACCGACGCAGCAGGCGCAACGCAGAAAGCGTCTTTCGACAAACTCATTGTTTCCATTGGTCGAGTGCCTAACACCAAAGGGCTGAACGCGGAAGCCGTCGGCTTGACGCTCGACGAGCGCGGTTTCATCGCCGTTGACGACCATTGCCGCACCAACCTGCCCAACGTCTGGGCGGTCGGCGATGTCGTGCGCGGCCCGATGCTGGCGCACAAGGCGGAAGAGGAAGGCGTGGCGGTGGCGGAACGGCTGGCGGGGCAGAAGCCGCACGTCGATTTCAACACGGTTCCCTATGTGATCTACACCTCTCCCGAAATCGCCTGGGTCGGCAAGACCGAACAACAGTTGAAAGCAGCCGGTGTCGCATACCGCGCCGGAAGCGTTCCGTTCATGGCCAATGGTCGCGCTCGTGCGCTTGGCGATACGCGCGGCTTCGTCAAATGGCTGGCCGACGCGGCGACCGACCGCGTGCTCGGTCTGCACATCATCGGGCCGATGGCCTCGGAACTGGTGATGGAGGGCGTGACCGCGATGGAGTTCGGCGCGTCAAGCGAAGACATCGCGCGTATCTGTCACGCGCATCCGACACTGACGGAAACCGTCAAGGAAGCGGCGCTGGCGCTGGATGGGCGGGCGCTGAATTTTTGAGGCATGGGAAATAGTTCCATGCGATTATTCAATTAGATTGTTTCGTTGCACTCGCAATGGCGAGTTGAGAAACGCCGACTTCATGAATTGTTCAAGCAGCGTAGTGACAAAATAGAGAAACGGAAGCAGCGATGAAACTAAGCAAAGGCAGCAGCGTGAGGAATAGGATTTTGACACCCCTGAAAACGCTTGCCCTAACAATTGTAACGCTGGTTTGCTTTATCGCAAATGAAGCGAAGCAATCCAAAGGGGTGGAAGAGATCAAAAGAAAGGTAATTCTCCACTCCCCCATGTTCTTCGGCCATCGCGTCTTTCGCACTGCTGCCGCCGTTGCCCTCGTCGCCATGGTCAACCTCACCGTTCACCCGCTGGCCGTCGCGATGAGCACGCCGAAGCCGGTCGCCGCCTGGCAAACCGTCGAAACCAGCGTCGACCGCCAACTGGTCGAACTCATCGACAACGTTCGCGCCACCCTGATGTCGCCTGCGGACTCCGTGATGAGAAAAGAATTCGATCCGAAAGCGACGCTGCAAAAATTCGACACCCTCACCGAAAAAATCCGCGCCAGCATGGACGCCGAGCGTGAAGCGGCGAAAGGGAACACCGCCGAACTCGACAAACTCAGACAACAATTTGAAGAAAGAAGCAAAACCTTCCGCAGCAAGCTGCAAGACGCGCAACAATTCGAGATCAAAAGCCCCACCTTCTGGGGCAAACTGCAAGACAAGCTGCCGAAAAAACTTCAATTCAAATCCGCCAGAGATGACAGAACCGACCTTGCCAAGTGGTTGGACGAAGTCGCGCCGATGAAAGCGCCGGAAGACCTCAGCGAAATGTCCTTCCAGACCTTGAAGCCCAACCGCAACAATGTTCCGCAAGACTTCGACGCTGAACAGAAAAAGGCTCCTCCCCCACCTGCCGGAAGAATAGGTTGGGGTGAGCTTGCGAACCCCAACAACGTAGCCCGGACAAGCGAAGCGCCGTCCGGGAACACATCCTCGGCGAAGAGCGCCGCCGATAATTCCCCTCTCCCCACCGCGGGAGAGGGGTCAGGGGAGAGGGGGCTTGAACTCTTCGCCAAATCCGCCTCCTTCACCGACACCCAATACAGAGCGAGCGTTGCCGAAACCGAAATCACCGCCGACATCCGCGCCAAAGCGCAGGAACTGAACAACAGCGCCGTAGAAATCTACAACTGGGTCAGAAACAACGTCGAATGGCAGCCCACCTGGGGCGGCCAGCAAACCGCGGACATGACCCTCGATGTCAAACGCGGCAACGCGATGGACATCGCCACCTTGACCATTGCCCTCCTCAGAGCCGCCAACATCCCCGCACGATACGTCTATGGAACCGTTGACGTTCCCGCCGCCCGCTTCATGAACATGGCTGGCGATTTTGCGAACATCGACGCCGCCTGGGACTTCGCATCGGCGGGTGGCATCCCGATCACCGGCATCATCAGCGGCGGAAAAGTCAGCGCCATCCGAATGCAACACGTCTGGGTTGAGGCAGCGGTACCCTATTACCCCGCCAGAGGCGCAAAACCCGCCAGCGTCAGAAACCCGATAGACGCCTGGGTTCCGATAGACACAAGCTTCAAACAATACGACTACCTGCAAGGGCTGGATACGCAGGCAATCGTCAACATCAACGGCGAACAACTCGCAGAAAACTTCATCAACAGCGGTACAGTGAATGAGCAGGAAGGGTGGGTGCAAGGACTCAGCGCATCCATCATCGAACAAGCGCAACAACAAGCGCAACAAAAACTCGAAGCGCACATCAACGGAATGCAGAATCCGACCGTCGGCGACGTCATCGGTGGACGCAAAATCATAAAACAAAGCTACAACGTATTGCCGAGCAGCCTGCCGTATCAAAAAACGGCCAAAGGAACCACCTTCGCGCAACTGCCCGCCAACCTGCAAGTCAGAGTAAACCTCGGCCTCGGGTGGGACAGATACGATCAGAGCTACCTGCAAAGCAAAACCATGCCGCTGTATCAGTTGAACCAGCGAAGCATCACGATCAGCTTCAAACCCGCAAGCACCGCCGATGAAAACGCTTTAAGAGCATTGATCCCCGAAAACCTCACCGATCCAAGCCAGTTGCCGAGCTTCTTGCCGTCGTCGATCAGAGTGATTCCCGAAATCAAACGCGATAACGAAGTTCTGTTGACAAGCAACGCACTGGCGCTCGGCGAAGAAATCGACATGGGCTACAGCTTCCAAACGCCGACGCAGAACTACCTCAACAGGAGAGATAGCATCATCGCGGGGAGTTATCTGGCGTTGGGGGTTGTGGGGAGTAATCCGTCGGCGAAAACGTTTGAAAAACTGGAAGCCAATCTCAAACAGACGAAGCAAACACTGGAAACCGGAACTGAAGCACAAAAGGCTGCACTGACGCGGGAAAGAGTGTTTGGCGATATGTTTTTGGCTGGTGTTTATGGATATTATTCTCAATACGTTTCCCAGAGCAAAGTCATGAGCGTGGGGTTCCGTGTTATGCATCAATCAATTCCAACGGCAGGAACGTTTGGTTATGAGCCATACCAAAGAACTTTACTTGGAATCAACAGGGGCATCGAAAGGCACGGGGTGTATATGAACGTGCGAACTGCGCAAGCCATCACAGATCGAAATGGAGACAGCGGAAAAGCGAAGCAGTTGATGCTTCAAGCTGGAATGCTGGGCTCGGAACTTGAGCATGCCATTCCTGAGCAAATGTTTGCTGATCCTAATAGCGCGATTATTCCAGAAGGATTCTCGACAGCAAGAGCATTAGACATGGCAATGATGCAGGGGCAAAGAATCTATACCATTAATCAGAAAAATCAAGCAACAGCGTTGCTGAATCTACGGCTGGATGCTGCTGCAATGGATGAAATCAGAAGTGCGCTTGCGTCAGGAAAGGATGTGACGACACATACAGACCAGTTAACTGTTCCGGGGTTCAGGGGGAGTGGATATGCAATTACCGATCCTGTAACGGGAGAAGGGGTTTATAAAATCAGTGGCGGGAAAAACGGAAGCTATGCAGCCATAGCAGCTTCATATCGATTGGATTATGGGGTAATGGCGTGGGATCAGATCAGAGGTGATCGTACTATTAATGAGCAAGCGAGCAGTTACTCGGAGGCATTAAGAAACGCAGAACATTTTCTTTATGCTTATTCAAAAGTGTGTGACGACGAAATGCCGAGGGCTGAGATGGTTATCCTTGTTTACCTCTATTTTATAGCGAAGGCTATTGTGCGGAATATTAATATTATAAAAGAAGGGCCGATTACAATTCCGCTTCCCAGCGGCGCTCAAACCTTTGATTTTAGAAACTCGCCAGTGACCTGGATGCAGCTTATAGCTGGATTGCACGGTGCGGCTCTAGGGAGTGAGTGTGGCCTCGACTAAAAGAAAATTAAACATTCTAATAGCTGTGATTTTACTGTTGGCTATTGTGGTGTTTGTCGATAGACTTGGCCATTCTTGGAATAAAATACGTGAGAATTGCGTCGAAGACATCGTTGGTCGCCCGTTGCTCCCATTTAAGGAAGAGATTTTATCTAATGATATTAGGGTGCGTTGCTCTGCTAAAGAAAATGTTTGTTATTTTGATTCAGGTTTTATTGGTGGGTCAGTTTGCAAGATAACATACTCGTCAGATGAAATAATATTAAGCTATGAATATTTTCCGGCGGATGGTGAGGTTCGGTAGAGACATAGGCAGTAGCCTGGACAAGCGAAGCGCCGTCCGGGAACAAAACCTTCCGACGCGAAGCGCCTCCGGCGTCATTGCGAGCGAAGCGAAGCAATCCAGAAACTGGAACAACCTTGTACAATGCAACGGTGAAAG
>Ga0209737_10000769_pt1 | contig 24580 bp, 19 predicted proteins | sample TergutCu122P3_FD_187284 | JGI IMG/M metagenome (GOLD analysis project Ga0209737, IMG submission 187284) | Cubitermes ugandensis P3 segment gut microbial communities from Kakamega Forest, Kenya - Cu122 P3 (SPAdes) (version 2) | ecosystem: Host-associated > Arthropoda: Insects > Digestive system... | reverse complement strand
CGGCGCGCAAGCGCTGATGCCGTCTCAACTCTCCGGCGGGATGGCGCGGCGGGTGGCGCTGGCCCGCGCCGTGGCGCTCGATCCGATGCTGATGCTCTACGATGAACCCTTTGCCGGGCTTGACCCGATTTCGCTCGGCGTGACCGCTCAATTGATCCGGCGGCTGAACGATGCCCTCGGCGCGGCGTCCATCATGGTGACGCATGATGTGCATGTCTCGCTCGATCTGGTCGATTACGTCTATTTCGTGTCCGATGGCGTCATCGTGGCACAGGGCGCGCCGGATGAGGTTCGCGCCTCGACCGATCCTTTCGTGCGCCAGTTTGTCGATGCCGAGGCCGACGGCCCGGTTCCGTTCCATTATCCCGCTCCGCCAATGGAGAGCCTGCTCGATGGAGTTGCGGCGTGAATGTCCTGACCACGACCCTTCGCAAACTCGGCGCGGCAACCATCAATGGCGTGTGGCGGCTCGGTTTCGCTACGCGATTCTTTCTGGCGGTGCTGCGTTATTCCGGGCAGTCCTTTCGGCGGTTGCCGCTCACGATCCGCGAGATTTATTTCAGCGGCGTGCTCTCGCTGCTCATCATTCTGGTGTCGGGGCTTTTCGTGGGCATGGTGCTCGGCTTGCAGGGCTACGACATTCTTCAGCGGTTCGGGTCGGGTGATGCGCTGGGTATCATGGTGGCCCTCTCTCTTCTGCGCGAACTCGGGCCGGTCGTGGCGGGGCTTCTTTTTGCCAGCCGGGCCGGTTCGGCGGTGACGGCGGAAATCGGCCTCATGAAAACCACCGAGCAATTGCAGGCGATGGATATGATGGCGGTCAATCCGCTTGCGCGTGTCGTCGCGCCGCGCTTCTGGGGCGGAGTGATTTCGATGCCGCTTCTGGCGGCGATGTTCTCGGCAATGGGTATCTTCGGTGGCTGGCTGATCGGCGTGGTAGCCATCGGGGTCGATGACGGCGCGTTCTGGTCGCAGATGCGGGCAGCGGTCGACTTTCGCTACGATGTGGTCAATGGCGTCATCAAATCTTTCGTGTTTGGCGTAGCGGTATCGTGGATTGCCGTCTTCGAGGGCTACGACTGCCAGCCGACGGCTGAAGGGGTGTCGCGGGCAATCACGCACACCGTGGTGTATTCGGCGCTGGCGATACTGGCGCTGGATTTTGTGCTGACTTCTTTCATGTTCCGGGGTCTTTAGATGAATCGGGCGACGCTTGATTTGTGGGTGGGATTATTCGTGGCGCTTGGCATTGGCGCCTTGATCTTCCTGGCGGTGAAGGTGGGCAGCTTTTCGGACGTATCGAAAAAGGGTTCGACCTATTCGGTCTATGCGGTCTTCAACGACATCGGCGGCCTGAAGATACGCGCCCCGGTCAAGAGCGCGGGCGTGTTGGTGGGCCGGGTTGGAAGAATCAAGCTCGATCGCCAAACCTTTCGCGCCGTCGTGCGACTCGATATCAACAGTAAATTCAAAGAATTTCCGGCTGATACCGGCGCGTCCATTCTGACTTCGGGCCTGCTCGGCGAGCAGTACATCGGACTCAATCCCGGGGGGGATGAAGAGGTTCTCAAGGAAGGCGACACCTTGCAGTTTACTCAGTCGGCAGTCGTGCTGGAAAAACTCATCGGGCAGTTCATGTTCAACAAGGCCGCCGAGCCACCGCCTCCGGCGCCGGCGAAATGAAACCATTTCTGGCGAACTGCTTCCCAATCGCATCGGGTTGACAATGAAAAACATCCTCCTCGTCTCTGCCACGCTCCTGCTTGTTGCAGGATGCGCCAGCGCGCCGCCGGAAGACCCGCTGGAGCCGTTCAATCGCAGCATGTTCTCGTTCAACGAGAAACTGGACAACGCAGTGCTCAAGCCGGTAGCGAAAGGCTACGTAACAGTGACGCCTGCGCCGGTGCGTACCTGGGTGAGCAATTTTTTCGGGAATCTCCAGGACCCGTGGATTGGCATCAACAACCTGTTGCAGGGCAAGCCTGCCGCTGCGCTCAACGACATCATGCGGTTTGTGTTCAATACGACCCTGGGAATAGGCGGTCTGCTCGATATCGCTTCCGAAGCGGGGATGCCCAAGCATGACGAGGATTTTGGTCAGACCCTGGGGGTGTGGGGAGTGAAGGAAGGCCCCTTCGTGGTGTTGCCTCTGTTTGGTCCGCGCACGTTGCGCGATGCCGCCGCGATGCCGCTGGATATGGCAGCCGAGTCGCCCTGGACGTTGCCCTACGGAAATCCCATCGTGCATGACGAGAAAGCTCGCTATGGCCTGTCGGGATTGAAAATGATCGACGCGCGCGCTCGTTTGCTGGGGGTCGAGCGCACCCTTGATGAAGGCACGCTTGATAAATACCGCTATGCGCGCGATTTTTATTTACAGCAGCGCCGTTTCAAGGTACATGACGGCAATCTGCCGCTCGAATACGAAGATTTCGACCTCGATGAGGGGGCTGGCGACACGCCTTGATGAATTTGGAGAGAAGACAATGACAAGAAAACTGTTTACCCGTTGCCTGCTGATGCTGGCGGTGTTTTTTGCCCCTGTTGCGGGTTTCGCTGCTGGTGAAACGATGGCGCCTGATGAACAGGTGCGCACCGTGACCAACGAAGTGCTGACCATCGTGCGCAGTGACAAGTCGATCCAGGCAGGCGATAACAACAGGATACTTGCGCTGGTCGATGAGAAGGTGCTGCCGCACTTCGACTTCCGTCGCATGACGAGTCTGGCCGTGGGCCGTGATTGGCGCTCTGCCAGCCCGGAACAGCAGGAGCGTCTCATCGCGGCTTTCCGTACCCTGCTCGTGCGCACGTATTCCAACGCGCTCACCCAGTATCGCGACCAGACGATCGAGGTCAAACCGCTGCGGAGCAGTCCCGCTGACAAGACCGTCAGGGTGAGCACCGAAGTTCGCCAGGCTGGCGCACAGCCCATTCTCCTCGATTACGCGCTGGCACAGGCCGACAAGGGCTGGAAAGTGTTCGATGTCACCGTGGCCGGGGTGAGTCTCGTGACCAACTATCGCAGCAGCTTCGGCGATGAAATCAGCACGAAAGGCATCGACGGACTGATTGCCTCGCTGGAGGCCAAGAACAAATCGCTGGCGGCAGGGCGGTAAATAATGAAGGAACCTTCGGTCGTAAAGCTGGAAGGGGCGTTGACCCTGGAGACTGCTGCGGCCAGCCTCGAACGTGTCTTGCCTGCGGGGGATCTGGTGTTTGATTTTGCCGGTGTCACCCGCGTGGATTCTTCTGCGCTCGCGCTTGTGCTGGCCTGGCTGCGGCGCGCGAAGGAGCACGGAGACTCGGTTGAACTGCGTGCGCCACCGGAGTCCCTGCTGACGCTCGCCCGGCTCTACGGCGTCGAATCCCTGTTGCCGCTCACAACCTGATATATGTCAACACCTGCTATTCGCATTACTGCCCTGACCAAGCGTTACGGCAGCCTCCAGGCGCTTGCCGGGATCGATCTTGAAATTGCGCGGGGCGAGTTTTTCGGCTTGCTCGGCCCGAACGGCGCGGGCAAGACCACGCTGATTTCAGCGCTCGCCGGACTGGTGCGCGCCGATGGCGGCACGCTCGAAGTCATGGGCCACGACGTTGCCGCCGACCCCCACAACGCCCGGCTCAAACTCGGCGTGGTTCCGCAGGAACTGGTGTTCGATCCGTTCTTTACCGTGCGCGAAGTGTTGAAGTTTCAGTCCGGCTATTACGGCATTCGCGGCAACGACGACTGGATCGACGAGATTCTCTCCCGCCTCGATCTGCTCTCCAAGGCCCACACCAACATGCGCACGCTCTCCGGAGGCATGAAGCGTCGGGTGCTGGTGGCGCAGGCATTGGTGCATCGTCCGCCGGTGATCGTGCTCGACGAGCCGACCGCCGGAGTGGATGTCGAATTGCGCCAGGGTTTGTGGCAGTTCGTGAAGCAGCTCAACGCCGATGGGCACACCGTCGTGCTCACCACGCACTACCTCGAAGAAGCCGAAGCCCTGTGCGGACGCATTGCCATGATGAAGGGCGGGCGCATCGTGGCGCTCGATACCACCGCCAACCTGCTTTCCCGCTTTTCCACCCGCAATCTCCGGGTGCGGGTGGAACGTCCCGATGTGGCGGAGGCGCTCGGCGGCACAGCCTCCGGCGATTGGATAACCTTCGCCTTCGATGCCGCTTCGGGCATGGAAATATTGGAGACGCTGCTTGCCCGCCTGCGTGAAGCCGGGGCGGGCGTGTGTGGAGTCTCCGTGGATGAACCCGACCTCGAACAGGTTTTCGTTGAGGTGATGCGCAGTGCCTGATCACGATATTCTTCCCGAAACATTTCGCGCGTCGCGCTTTACCGGGTTTCGTACCCTGTTCTACAAGGAAGTGCTGCGCTTCTGGAAAGTCAATTTCCAGACCGTTGCCGCGCCCGTGCTCAATGCGCTGCTTTTCCTGCTGATTTTTTCCCATGTGCTCGACCGCAGCGTAACCGTGTATGGCGATGTGCCCTATACCGCCTTCCTCGTGCCGGGACTCATCATGATGTCGCTGTTGCAGAACGCCTTCGCCAACACTTCATCTTCGCTGATTCAGAGCAAGATCACCGGCAACATCATCTTCATACTGCTGGCGCCGCTCTCCTGCCGCGTCTTTTACGCCGCCTACGTACTGGCTGCCGTGCTTCGTGGCCTGTTTGTCGCCATCGGGGTGTTCCTGATGGCGGTGTTTTTCATCGATCTGCCGCTTGCGCAGCCGGTCTGGATATTCGCCTTCGGCATCCTCGGCGGCGCGCTGCTTGCCACGTTCGGCATCATCGCCGGGATCTGGGCCGAGAAGTTCGACCAGCTTGCTGCGTTTCAGAACTTTCTCATCATGCCGCTCACGATGCTCTCGGGCGTGTTCTACTCGATTCATTCCCTGCCGCCCCTGTGGCAGAAAATTTCTCATGCCAACCCGTTTTTCTACATGATCGACGGCTTTCGCTACGGCTTCTTCGGCCAGTCCGATACTTCGCCCTGGTTGAGTTTTGCCGTGATCAGCGCCTGCTTTGCGGCGCTTGCCGTGCTGACGCTGACGATGCTCAAGCGGGGATACAAGTTGCGTGCTTGAGTGGGGCTGATAATTTGGAACTTATATGCTTAAACTCCTTCCCCCGCCTGCGGGGGAAGGTCGGGATAGGGGCAGATACCGTTGAATGCCCCCACCCTAACCCTCCCCCGCAAGCGGGGGAGGGGATTGGTTTCTTTTCTCCCGCCTGCGGGGGAAGGAATCAAGTATGTAATTTCCCCTTTTAAAAGGTTAACAAAACAAAATGGATAAATTACTGATCGAAGGCGGCGCGCGCCTCACGGGCGAAATCGCTATTTCCGGCGCCAAGAATGCGGCCCTTCCCATCCTGTGCGCGGCCCTGTTGTGCGCCGAGCCGGTGACATTCACCAACGTGCCGCAATTGAAGGATGTCGCCACGCTTCTGGCGTTGCTCGCACAGATGGGGGTGAAGATCGCGCGCGAAGGCGACACCGTGACGCTCGACGCCAGCGGGTTGACGAACCCCTCCGCGCCCTACGAGATGGTCAAGACCATGCGCGCCTCCATCCTCGTCCTTGGCCCGCTTGCCGCGCGCTGTGGTCAGGCGAGCGTGAGTCTGCCCGGCGGCTGCGCCATCGGCGCGCGTCCGGTCGACCAGCACATCAGGGGACTTCAGGCGATGGGCGCGAAAGTCGATGTCGAACACGGCTACGTTCGTGTCAACGTCTCCCGCCTCAAGGGGACGCGGCTCGTCACCGACATGGTGACGGTTACCGGAACCGAGAACCTCATGATGGCGGCCTGTCTTGCCGATGGTGTGACGATCATCGAAAACGCCGCCTGCGAGCCGGAAGTCGTCGATCTCGCCAACTGCCTCATCGCGATGGGCGCGAAAATCTCCGGTGCGGGCTCTGACGTGATCCGCGTCGAAGGCGTCTCCCGCCTGCATGGCGCGCAGCATCGCATCATGCCCGATCGCATCGAAACCGGCACCTATCTGTGTGCGGCGGCGGTGACAGGCGGACAGGTGCGGCTGACCGGCACACAGGCGTCCAGCCTGGATGCCGTCATCGACAAACTGACCGAGGCGGGCTGCACGATCCGGTGCGAGGCAGACAATATCCAGATCGAAGCGCCTTCGAGGCTTACGGCGGTGAGCCTGCGCACTTCTCCCTATCCGGCCTTTCCCACCGACATGCAGGCGCAGTTCATGGCGATCGACTGCGTGGCGAACGGTGCGGCCACGATCCGCGAAACCATTTTCGAGAACCGTTTCATGCACGCCGTCGAGTTGCAACGGCTCGGCGCGGACATCCACATCGACGGCAACACGGCAATGGTGCGAGGGGTCGAGCGCCTTCAGGGGGCGACCGTCATGGCCACTGATTTGCGCGCTTCCGCCAGTCTGGTGATTGCCGGATTGGTGGCCGAGGGCGAAACCATGATCGAGCGCATCTACCACCTCGATCGCGGTTACGAATGCCTGGATGAAAAGCTCGCCGCGCTGGGCGCGAAGGTGCAGCGGGTGAAGTAATTCCATTTCCACTTCAAGCGATAAATTATCTAGAGCGGTTTCGGTTCAAACCTGTACAGCAGGGGTTTCGGTCGGCGGCCAATCGGGGATAGGTCTCAATTACCCTGGCGGGCGGATGATATCCGCCCCTACGATGGGCGACGGATTGCGCGCCAGAATTAACCCAAAACAGCCTTCGATACCGACGCCGTAGGGGCGGATATCATCCGCCCGCAGCTCATCCGCCCGAATTTCCCTGGTTTCCCTTGATCAGCGGGAAACCAGAATGTATGCACATGAATCAAAATCGCTCTAAACACCCGGTCATTCCGCGCGTAGTCGCGGAATCCATGCAGCGTCTGGATTCTGCGACTACGCTTCGCTACGCGCAGAATGACGATAGCATTATTGTTGCCGCCTTGAAGTAAAAATCGAATAAGACAGGGTTATCCGTTCTCCATCCCCGCGAGCATCGCTTCGCGCACCGCATCCGACACATCCGGGCGCAGGCAGTCGATTTCCACATATTCCGGCCAGTGTTCGCGGAACTGGCGTTGCCAGGTCAGTTGGCGCTTGGCGAGTTGCCGGGTGGCGGCAATGCCGGTCTCCAATAATTCTTCGGCGTCGATTTCGCCGTCCAGATACGCCCATGCCTGACGGTAGCCGACGGCGCGCATCGAGGGCATGTCGGGAGTCAACTGGTAACGCTGCCGCAGGGCGGCGAGCTCGTCGACAAGTCCGTCTGCCAACATTTTTTTGAAGCGGCAAGCGATGCGCGCGTGGAGCGCCAGACGCGACGAAGGGGCAAGCGCCACCGTGACCGGGCGGCAGGGCAGAGGGCGCGGAGTGCGTCGGGCGTGGGCGTCGGTCAGGGGTTTGCCGGTGGTCAGGACGATTTCCAGCGCGCGCTGGATACGCTGCGCGTCATGGAGCGCAAGCCGGGCGGCAGCGCCAGGGTCGAGCCGGGCCAGTTCAGCATGCAGCGCGGGCCAGCCTTCGGTTTTTGCGCGTTGGTCGATCTCGGTGCGCAGGGCTGCATCGGCCTGTGGCAGATCGGAGAGTCCTTCGCGCAGCGCCTTGAAATAGAGCATGGTTCCGCCGACGAACAGCGGGATGTGGCCGCGCACGGTGATTTCCGTCATCAATCGGTGGGCGTCATCGCAGAACTTCGCCGCCGAATAGCTATCAGTCGGGTCGATGAGGTCGATCAGGTGGTGCGGGCACGTTGCGCGCTCGGTAGCTGCCGGTTTGGCCGTGCCAATGTCCATGCCGCGATAGACGAGCGCGGAGTCCACACTGATGATTTCCACGGGCAGTTCGTGCGCCAAAGCCAGCGCGCAGGCGGTTTTGCCGCTGGCAGTAGGACCAGGGAGAAAGAGGGCGGGCGGGAGAGCGGGCATCGAGGCGGTGATCGGTGAGGAATAAGACATTCATCCTACCGGACCGGAACGTTGTCGGGATTTTTTACACACCTTGAACCCGGGAATGCATCCAGCTTGTAAGTGATTTCCGATGTTGTGTTGCGCGCAGTGAAGTGGTAGCGGCGGCTATTGGTCGTGACATTTTTTACGGTGAATGATATTGGCCACCATGATAGACAAATCGTATTAATTGTAGCGTCGGAATGTTTTACAGCTCGTCAACATAGAAATTATTTTTTCTTATCATATCAACAATTTATTGTATTGGCGCGGAAATTGCTTTAACCGAATGGGTTGTATTCGTGGGGTTTGATGGGGCAGCTTCTGTCAGAACCCCGTAACGACGGCAGTTCAGCCGTATTTTTTGGGAGAAGGAGGAAATTCATGGCTACTATTGACTATCGAAAGTCATACTCTGACAACACCATTCGTGGCACGACCGTGAATGACACGATCTATGGAGGCTACGGCAACGACACTATCATTGCAAATGGCGGAAAGAACAAAATCTATGCCACCGATGGCAACAACCTGATCATCGGCAGCAACGGCGGCGACACCATCTATGGCGGCGCCCGTAGCGATACCATCCGCGCCGGTGACGGACAGGATCTCATCTATCTCAAGTCCGGTCATAACTACGTCTTCGCAGGCGCAGGCAACGACACCATCCATGGCGGCAGCGGCAACGACACCATCTTTGGAGGTTCCGGCAGCAACAAGATCAATGCCGGAGGCGGTAACAACTTCATCTATGGCGGTACGGGCGACGACACCATCTGTGGCGCCAAGGGTAACGACACCATATTCGGCGGCAGCGGCAACGACCTGATCTATACCAAGGGCGGCAACAACATCGTGTTTGCCGGCTCCGGCAACAACAAGGTCTATGGCGGTTGCGGCGGCGATACCCTGGTGGCTGGTTCCGGCAACAACCTCCTCAAGGCAGGCAATGGCGGTGACTACCTGTGGAGCGGCATCGGCGGTAACGATACCTTGATGGGCGGCTGTGGCAACGATTACCTGATCGGAGGCACGCCTGGCAACAATTACCTTCAGGGAGGCCTTGGCAGCGACATCTATGTGATCGATTTCCGCAACCTCTCCGACCCCAATCATCCCCCGGGATCGTATGTCGACAGTATCGGCTACAACTTCATCAAGGACTCGGGCGGGAAGTGCGATGTCTTGATGCTTTGCGGCGTGAATGAGAGCGATCTCAGGTATCAGCAGATGGGCAAGTACGACCTGAAGATCAGCGTCGTCGGCGTGGAGGGATATATCATCATCCAGGATCACTTCAAGGCCTGCGGCAAGATCGAGGAGATCTACACCACTCCCAGTAATCCGTACAAGCTCCCGAATGTTGACCTGAGCGTCATCGGAGCGGATCTCGCAGCCAATCCGGATCCCGGCCTCTGGGGTTGATCCAACCTCACCGGCCACGTTCAGGCGGATGCGGGCCCCTGCTCAACGGCCGGTGTCTGAAGCGTCCTGTAAAGGGTTTCGTTCCGAAAGGGGCGAAACCCTTTCTGTTATATGTAGAATGAAAAAAATTTTCTCCCGCCGGGGCGACTCAAACTGATATGAAAGCGCTTTTCATTCACCAGAATTCCCCTGGACAGCTTCGTCATCTTGCCGCGCATCTCGCGCGTCAGCCGGGCGTCGAGGCGCTTGCCATTGGCCGTGAAACCGCTCCGGGCATGGAGGGAATTCAACTGCTGCGCTACCGTCCGCACCGCGCGCCGAGCAAGGAAACCCATCCTTACGTCCATAATTTCGAGGACGCCGTGCTGCATGGTCAGCAAGTGCTGCGCATACTGCTCGATCTCAAGAACAAGGGCTACCGGCCCGATGTCGTTATCGCCCATCCGGGCTGGGGGGAAACGCTCTATGTCAAATTGGCTTTTCCCGACACCAGGCTCATTCATTACAGCGAATACTATTTCCGGCTCGAAGGCGCTGATGCCGGGTTCGATCCTGAATTTCCGCTCTACATGGAGAATGCCGCGCTCATCTCCAGCCGCAATGTTCTTCATCTGTTCAACGTAGAGCAATGCGACGTTGCCATCACCCCGACTCACTGGCAGAAGAGCCTGTACCCGGCGGTCTACCACGACAAGATCAAGGTCATTCACGAGGGCGTCGATGTCGAGCGGCTTGGCCCCGACCCGGAAGCCTTTCTCCGATTCCCTGACGGCAAGGAACTGCGACCGGGTGATCCCGTCGTCACCTATGTGGCGCGCAATCTCGAGCCCTACCGGGGCTTTCACCGTTTCATGCGCGCCTTGCCGGAATTGCTGAAGGCGCATCCGGACTGCCACGTTCTCGTGGTTGGCGGTGACGATGTCAGCTATGGAGATCGCCCGGATGATGCGCCCAACTGGCGCGAAAAAATGCTGCGTGAAAATCCTGTCGATCCGGAGCGCGTCCACTTTCTCGGGAAGGTGAGGTACGACATGTATCGGTGCATTCTTCAGGTATCTGCCGTTCATGTGTATTTGACCTATCCCTTCGTCCTGTCCTGGTCGGCGCTCGAGGCGATGGCCTGCGGGTGTCTCCTCGTTGCCTCCGACACCGCGCCGGTGCGGGAGGTCATCCGCCACGGCGAAAACGGCTGGCTGTTCGATTTTTTCGATGGCAGGGCGCTTGTCGAACAAGTGCTGCACGCGCTCTCGAATCCGCCGGAAGCCGCTGCCCTGCGAGCCAATGCCCGGCAAAGCGCGCAGGCGTATTCGACCGAAAAGGGCATTGCGGGATATATGGAATGGATTGAGAAGCTGTGCGGGCCGGTTTGATCTGTTGGCCCCGGTATCCGGTCATGTCTACCGTTGGGGCGACCCCGCAACACGTCGCCTGACCCAACCTGCAAAATCATCCACATAAGTAAAGACCACCGGCACGATGAGCAGGCTCAGGATCGTGGAGGTGACGAGTCCGCCGATGACAGCAATGGCCATCGGCGCACGAAAGCTCGAGTCTGCCGTGCCCAGTCCAAGCGCCAGCGGCAGCATGCCTGCGGTCATTGCAACGGAAGTCATCACGATGGGGCGGGCGCGCTTGCGGCAGGCGTCGAGCAGGGCGTCGAGCCTGGACAGTTCCCGGTCGCGCTGTGCGGTGATGGCGTACTCGATGAGCAGGATGGAATTCTTGGTGGCAATGCCCATCAACAGAACGAGGCCGATCAGGGAAGGCATCGACAGACTGGAGCCGGTCAACAGCAGGCCGATAAAGGCGCCGCCGAGCGACAGGGGCAGGGCGGTCAACAACGTGACCGGGTGCAGGAAATTCTTGAACAGCAGCACGAGCACAGCGTAGACGCACAGGATGCCGGTGAGGATGGCGAGCATGAAGTTTACGAAAAGCTCGCTCATGGCTTCGGCATCGGCGACTTCCTTGAGATTCAGACCGGGGGGCAGGGCGCGCACGGAGGGAAGCGAATAGACGTACTTTGAGACATCGCCCATTGGCAAACCACCGAGTTCGATATCGAAGCGGACGGTGCGCGAACGGTCATAGCGCATGATCTGCGCCGGGCCGGCAGACATTTCCAGGGAAGCAATCTCGCCCAGCATCACCGGGCCGCGCGAGCCGGGCAGGTTCAGTCGCCCGATCATGGCGAGGTCGCTACGGACGCTATCGTCGAGTCTGACGAGGATGGGCACCTGCCGTTGCGAGAGGTTGAGTTTGGCGAGCGCCACGCTATAGTCGCCGAGCGTGGCAATGCGCAACGTGTCGGCAATGGCAAGGCTGGTGACGCCGAGATCGGAGGCGCGGGCGAAGTTGGGCCGGACGGCGATTTCCGGACGAATGAGACTGGCTGTGGACTTGATGTTGCCAAGCCCCGGTATGGCGCGCAGGTCGCGTTCGATGGCAAGCGCGGAGGTGCGCAGCGCTTCCTGATCATTGCCCATGAGGGAGAGAACATAGTGTTCGCGCGAGCTGTCCAGTCCGACCTTGAGCCGCACGCCGGGCAGGGTTTCGAGCGCGGCGCGGATCTGATGTTCGATGACCTGTTTGCGCGGACGCTGTTTACGCGGAGAAAGCTGGATCGTGAGTGAGGCTCTGCGGACATCACTGCCGGCAAGCAGGGAGGCGAAAGGATCGGCTCCGGCGCTGCCGCCGCCAATGGCGGAATAGACGCGCTTCACGTGTTCCAGCTGCATGAGCCGCTTGCGGGTTTCTTCGGTGAGCTGGCGCGTCTGCTCGAGCGTCGAGCCGGGCGGCAGTTCGAGATGGACCTGGGTTTGCGAGTTGTTGTCCGCCGGCATGAACCCTTCGGGGAGCAGGGGAATCAGCATGACGGAACCGATGAAGAGGGCGCCCGCGCAAAGGGCGGTGAGCGCACGATGTTTCAGGCACCATTCAGCCTTTTTCGCATACCACTGCACCCAGCCCGGTTCGCTGTGATCCTGCGTGAAGGGACGGAGCATGGAAGCGGAGAGAATCGGCGTGATCATCCGGGCGACGACCAGCGACATGATGACGGCAAGCGAAGCCGTCCAGCCGAATTGCTTGAAGAAGAGGCCAGGGATGCCGTCCATGAACGCGGTCGGCAAAAAGACGGCTACCAGAGTGGCCGTGGTGGCCACCACGGCCAGTCCTATTTCCGCCGTGGCATCGAAAGCCGCCTGACGGGGCGTTTTCCCCATGCGCAGATGGCGCACGATGTTCTCGACTTCCACGATGGCATCATCGACGAGAATGCCGACCACCAGCGAGAGGGCGACCAGCGTGACGACGTTGATCGTGTAACCGAACAGGTACATGCCCAGAAAGGCGGGAATCGCCGACAGCGGCAACGCCACGGCGGAAACGATGGTCGCGCGAACATCGCGTAGAAAGAGGAAAACGACGAGTACGGCCAGGAACGCTCCTTCGTAGAAGAGCTGCATGGAGCCTTCATATTCCTCCTGCACCGGATCGACGAAATTGAACGCCTCGACGACTTCGAGATCGGGATTGGCGGCGAGAATTCTTTGCAGTTCGGCCTGTACGCCGGCCCCGGTTTCGACCTCGCTCTCCCCCCGGCTGCGCGTGACCTCGAATCCGACGACGGGAACGCCGTCGAGCAGGGCCAATGAGCGCGTCTCGGCCACGGTATCCCGCACGCTCGCCACGTCGGAGAGCCGGATGCGCCGCCCATCGAAAAGCGGAATCTCCATGCGCGCCAGCTCTTCGGCGGAAGCCACGCTTGCCAGCGTGCGCATCGGCTGTTCGCCGCTGCCCAGATCAGCGCGTCCGCCTGCGGTTTCGGTCTGCATCTGGCGGATCTGGCGCGAGATTTCCGTTGCCGTCGCGCCCAGCGCCTGCAAGCGCAGCGGATCGAGCGTCACCCGTATCTCGCGGCTGACCCCGCCGACCCGGTTGACCGCGCCCACCCCCTTTACCGCGAGCAGGCTTCTGGACAGTTCATTGTCGATGAACCAGGACAGCGCCTCGTCATCCCGGCGCTGAGAGCGCACGGCGTAGGCGAGGATCGGCTGCGAGACCATGTCCACGCGATTGATGACCGGATCGAGCAGGTCGGACGGCAGGTCGGAGCGCACACGCGCAACGGCGGAGCGCACATCGTCTACCGCTTCCTGCAGGATTTTTTCCAGTCGGAACTCGATCAGCATCGATACCCGGCCATCCTGGATCGAAGTGGTGATGTGCTTCAATCCCTGTACCGTGGCGATGGAATCCTCGATGCGCCGTGCGACATCGTTTTCGAGTTGCCCCGGCGCGGCGCCGGGCAATGAGGCCACGACCGAGACCATCGGCAGGTCGATGTCGGGGAAATTCTGGATTTTCATGCGGTGGAAGCTGTAAAGCCCCCCCACGCACAGCAGCACGAAAAGCATGATAGGCGGGATCGGATTGCGGATCGACCACGCCGAGACGTTGATGTTCATGCTCATGCGCGGTCGCCGCTCATTCGTCTACGACCCGCACCTGGTCGCCGTCGTTGAGAAAACCCGCGCCCGTCGCCGCGATTTTCATTTCCGCCGCGAGTCCGTCGAGAATTTCCACGCGATCCCCGATGCGCCGCCCTGTTGTGACCTTCAACTGTTGCACCGAGCCGTCCGGCTCCAGCCGAAAGACGTAACTGAACGCCTCACGCATGCTTACTGCCTGTAGCGGCACGGTCATGGCCGCTCGCTCGCCAAGGGCAAATTCGCCGCGCGCGAACATCCCGGGCCGTATCGCCGCATCCGGAGACAGGTCGACATAAGCGAACCCTGTGCGCGTGCGCGTATTGAGCGTCGGCGCAACCATCCGGACAGAGCCTTCGATGAGGCGACCATCCGCGAGCGTGAGCTGTGCCTTTGCGCCAGATACAACATGCTCCAGTTCAGTGTCCGTCAGTTCCGCCCGCCATTCCAGGCGTCCCTGCCGGATCAGCCGGAAAAGCTCCCCGCCGGGGCCGAATACGGCTCCCACCGTCGCAGTGCGCGCCGAGATCACGCCGTCATCGGGTGCGAGCACGCGGGTGCGGGTCAGGCGCAATTGCTGTGCCGCAAGCGTTGCTTGCGCGGCGGCGAGCTGTGCATCTGCGCTTTGTTCGGCAGTCAGATACTTGGCGATGATCTGGTCGCTCAAGGCACCACTGCCGCGCAAGGCTCTTGCGCGCTCGGCATCGTCCCGGGCGGTTTCCAGGGCGCTCTTCGCCTGCGCGAGCGCCGCCTTTGCCTGGGCGACCTCGATCTTGACCGGCTCATCATCGAATATCGCGAGCACCTGTCCTGCCTTCACCGTATCGCCCACATCCGCAAGCACCCTGGTCAGCCGCAGGGACTGTACATCGGAGCCGATCTCGGCTTCCTGCCATGCCTCGATCGTGCCATTGGCCGGGATGCGGACAGGCCAGTTTTCAGTGACAGGGCTTGTCACCGTTACCGTCAGCGCCGGGCGTGGCGTGGGCGTCTCCCTGTTCTCGTCGCAGGCCGCGAGCAATGCAGTCGCAGCGAACGGGATGATCAGATAGCGAAGGGATGAAGCGACCGTGAGCATGGCGGCGCGTGTGAAGGGCATAGAGAAGATATGAAATTATCCACAATTCCTTCATGACACGCTTGCCGGAGATGCAGATTGTTTCCAGCCAGGGCGCTCTGTCGACCACTCACGCGGCAACCGGGCATCTGATCAGGGAAAAGCGTCGGATTTCTTTACATTGTCTGGCGCGGTGCCGATGCCTGTCTGTACGCAACCAGGATACAGACTCGGCGCTTGCATGTTAAGCGTATTGATAATAAAGAAATATTGCGTGAGTGAAACATGAACGTCATGTTCAGACGTGTCTGTACAGGCAATATGGCACTATACTTGCATGTGTACCCGCCTAGATGATCGTTCGATTCAACCCACGAATTTCTTTAAGTTACCCTGAAGCCCCAGCGGAAAAATATCATGACCCACCATATCTTTACCCTGAGCGTTGGCGCCCTGACCTGTGCCCTGATCGCCCTGAGCGTAGCCAATGCCACGGATCAGGTCACCCCTCCCGATTCGACCCTGAATCAGCCCATCGCCGCCGAGACCCTGGAAAACGCCCAGGAAACGCAAAGCGGCGAGGATGGGCCTGCTGATCTCTGATTCATCCCCCGTGAATCCGTGTCCGCGCTGACACGGATTGTCATGCCTCCCAGCGCATACCGGCGCAGTTCCTCAACCTGAGCTCCGCCGGGCGAATCCTCACATTCCAAAGCCAATACTGAAGAATATAATCAACGAATCATGAGTCGGCTTTCAAGCCGGGGAGGGTGCTGTCATGGCCGGGGTTTCCGCAAGCAGCCAATCAAAAGCCATTCGTTTTTCCGTGTGGTGGCTGGTCATGGCTTATGCCGTGTTTTTCGTGATTACCTGGATGTTTTCCTGGAAAATCATGGATTACTTTCTGACGGAAAGTCTCCAGACGATATTTTTCATCTGGGCGGTATTTTTCAGTCTGGTCGGGTTTTACGACGTGCGCCAACGGCGGCACAGTATTTTGCGCAATTATCCGGTCATCGGGCATTTTCGCTATCTGATCGAACTCGTGCGCCCGGAGATACGGCAATACCTGCTGGAGTCGGATGAAGAATCCGTGCCCTTTTCGCGCGTGCAGCGCAGCCTTGTCTATCAACGGGCCAAGAACCTTCCTTCCGAGCAGGCATTTGGCAGCATTGCCGATGTCTACGCCACCGGCCATGAATTTCTCACCCATTCCCTGGCGCCCGTTCCCCGGAATGCCCCGGAAACCTTTCGCATCGACATTGGAAATGTTCAATGTACGCGTCCTTACTCTGCGTCGATTTTCAATATCTCGGCCATGAGTTTCGGCGCTTTGAGCGCCAATGCGATTCGCGCACTGAATGCAGGAGCGTGTCGCGGCGGTTTTTATCAGGATACCGGGGAGGGCAGTATCAGCCCCTATCATCTTGAACAAAAAGGCGATCTGGTCTGGGAGCTGGGAACCGGATATTTCGGTTGTCGTGACGAAAACGGGAATTTCGATCCTGCCCGTTTCGCGGAAAAGGCGGCCTTGCCCGCTGTGAAAATGATCGAAATAAAAATGAACCAGGGTGCGAAACCCGGTCACGGCGTCATGTTGCCAAAAGAAAAAATCTCTCCGATCGTTGCCCAGGTCCGGGGTATACCGATGGGGCAGAATTGCGCATCGCCTTCGGCGCACTCCGCGTTTCGCACGCCGCTGCAATTGATGGAGTTCATTCAGAAATTGCGTGAGTTGTCCCAGGGCAAACCCGTCGGCTTCAAACTCTGCATTGGACGTCCTTCCGAATTCATGGCCATCGTCAAAGCCATGCTGCAAACCGGCATTTACCCCGATTTCATCGTCGTGGATGGCTCCGAGGGCGGGACGGGCGCGGCTCCGGTGGAATTCACCAGCCACATGGGCATGCCCTTGCGGGAGGGTTTGCTGTTGGTGCGCAACGCGCTGGTCGGCGCGGGTTTACGCGAGCACGTCAAGATCGGGGCCGCCGGGAAAATCATCTCCGCCTTCGACATCGTGCGCGCATTGGCGCTGGGTGCGGACTGGACGAATTCCGCGCGGGGCTTTCTGTTTGCCGTCGGTTGCGTTCAGTCCATGAGTTGCCAGAACAACAAATGCCCGACCGGGGTTGCCACGCAGGACGAAGAGCGTCAGAAGGCGTTGGACGTTGTCAGCAAAACGGAGCGGGTTTACCGCTTTCACCGTAACACCCTGATCAGCCTGTCCGAATTGCTTGCCGCTGCGGGTCTCACGCACCCTGCTGAGATTCGCCCCGAGCATCTGCTCGTCCGTGTCAGCGAGGTGGAAGTGCAAACCTACGCGCAACGTTACAGATTCCTGTTACCGGGCGAACTGCTGACCGGAACGGGTGTTCCTCCTTTCTATCGGGAGGCGTGGAGCAGGGCGAGCGCGGAGACGTTCTGACCGTAAGGGAAAACCACATGAAGTAGTCGGCTTGCCCTCTTAAATGAGAATAATTATCATTTACATTGTTTCAACATTCACTAAGAGGCAAGTAGCTCATGGGTTTTATGCGTCGTTACGGCCGGTTCAGGGCCATATTTTCGTGCGTGGCGGGTCTTTCCGGATTGCTCGCCAGTCCGGCCACGCATGCTGCCCGACCGATGATTACCGACGATGCCCGCGTCGTCGATGACAAGTCCTGTCAGGTCGAGAGTTGGGTTCAGTTCAACCGCGACAGCACCGAATACTGGGCGCAGCCTTCCTGCAACTTCACCGGAAATCTCGAACTGGCGATAGGCGGAGTCCACAGCAGGCATAAAGGGAGATCACGGGGCACGGAAGCATTGATTCAGGGCAAGACACTGTTCAAGACATTGGAGCCAAACGGCTGGGGCTGGGGGTTGGTGGTTGGCAACGCCCGTCATCCGGATGTTCACGCCGACAGCAGCATGATCGGCGATTTCTATAGCTACGTTCCCATGAGCTTCTCGTTTCGTGATGATCGCGTCGTGCTGCATACCAACCTGGGGTGGTTGCGCGAGAAGGAGCCAATGCGGCATCGGATGACCTGGGGCATCGGCTCCGAAACACAACTCAGCAAACGCACCTGGCTGATCGCCGAGACGTTTGGGCAGAGTCACGGCAAACCGTTCTTCCAGGCTGGTTTTCGTTATTGGTTGGTGCATGATCGGGTTCAGATCGACGCTACTTATGGCGACCGGTTCAATAGCAATACGAGAGAGCGATGGTTCTCCATCGGCCTGCGTTTGCTGTCGCCTGCTTTTTTGCCGTAGTGTGTGGGGGCGAAAAATTTTTCGCCCCTACTCGACCCGATTCCACCATCCTCCCCCAAGCGCCTGAAACAACGCGGCCGTGCTGCCAAAGCGCGCAGCCTGTGCCTGAATCAGAGCGATGATCGCCTGCTGATAATCTTCTTCCGCTTTCAACAGCGCCAGCGTGTCGACTTCCCCCAATGCCTGCTGTGCGCGGGCAATATCCAGTGTCACCCTGGCCGCCTGCTCCGCTTCCACGGCAGCTTTCAGGCTGGCGGCATCCGAATGGATGGTATAGAGCGTGTCGGCAACGTCCTGAAACGCGGCAAGAACCACGCCACGATATTCGGCAGTGGCCTGTTTGAGCGCCTGTTCTGCTGCGCGCTGCTGATGCGATAGCGTGCCGCCGTCGAACAGGGTGAGCGTCAGATCGGCGATCAACTCGAAGAATCTGTTGACGGGCTGAAACATCTGACCAAATCGCGCGGCACTGCCTCCCCAGCTTCCATCTATCGAGAGAGAAGGAAAACGCGCCGCGATAGCCATTCCAATCTGGGCGTTGGCGGCGCGCATCTGTTCTTCGGCAGCGCGAATGTCGGGGCGCTGCATGACCAGTTCCGAAGGCAGACTGAGCGGCAATTCTTCGGGCAGATGGAGCGAAGCCAATGTAAATGTTTCCTCCACGTCTTCGCTGGGCAGGTTTCCAACCAGAACGCGGATGAGATTGCGAGTCTGTTGAAGCTGGTTTTCGAGAGGGGGAAGCAATTGCTTTGTTTGGGCCAATGCGCTTTCCTGAGCGGCTACGTCGAGGCGCGATACCTCACCGTAGCGGTACTGGCCTTTGGTGATGTCGAGAGATCGGGTGTTGAATGCGATGATGCGCTCGACTGCGGCAATCTGATCCCGTATCGAGGCTTCCTGAACGGCTGCCGCCACGATATTGGAAGCAAGCGTGATGCGGGCGGCTTCGAGCTGAAAACGCTGGATGTCCGCCTGTGCCTGAAGCGATTCGACATTGCGGCGGTTGCCGCCGAGAACATCTGGGACGAAACCCACGGTCAGTTGGGCCGTCTGGAGGTTGTAGATGCTGGGACGCCCTCCATCTTCGGGCGACTTGATGCGCGATGGCGAATAGTTGCCCCGGATTGCCGGGAAGAAAAATCCTCTTTGCGCACGGACGTTTTCCTGAGCCACACGCAATGCGGCCTGCGCAGCTTCGATGTCCGGGTTGGCCTCGAATGCTTTCCGTATCAGGGAGTCGAGTTGCGGAGACTTGAACAACTGCCACCATTCGGCGGGAATGTCGCGGGCAGCAATGAAGGTTTGCGGCGATCCGGCGATTCCCGGCGCGGAGGCGGTTGTTTCCGGCAGCGGGGCGGGCGTGTAGCTCGTGGCATGGGGCGCTTGCGGGCGTTGAAAATCAGGGCCGACAACGCAGCCTGTCATCGTGATGGTGATGGCGGCCAGTAATGTGGCAGAAAGTCGTCCCCGGGTGCTGGATAGCCCCCACCCTAACCCTCCCCCGCAAGCGGGGGAGGGAATCAGTCTTTTTCTTCCGTGAGCGGGGGAGGGAATCAGTCTTTTTCTTCCGTGAGCGGAGGAGGGAATCAGTCTTTTCCTCTCGCAAGCGGTGGAGAGAGTCAGACTCCTTCCCCCGCTTGCGGGGGAAGGCTGGGATGGGGGCAGGCAACGCAGAAATGTATGCAATTGAGTCAAAACCGCTCTAAAACCCTTCCAGCAACTCATTTTCATCGAATCCCCTTTTTGCCCAAACGCCGGTTTGACCATTCCACCGCCACGACCTGAAGAACAGGCGCGACGACCAGAAGCACGATCGGCCCGATCAGCATTCCGCCGACCACGACCGTCGCAAGAGGCCGTTGCACCTGACTGCCGATTCCCGTGGAAAGGGCCGCTGGCAAGAGCCCAAGACAGGCGGAAAACACCGCCATCAAAATGGGGCGCATGCGCTCTTCGGCAGCTTGCCGCATTGCCTCCACCGGGCTTTTCCCCTCACTGACGAGTTGATTGAAAGAGGTCAACATCAAAATGCCGACCATCACCGAGACGCCAAAAATGGAGACAAAGCCGATTGCCGCCGAGATCGAGAGCGCCTGTCCCGTCACAGCGAGGGCGATGATGCCGCCAGCCATCGAAAAGGGAATCGCGCCCAGGGTGAGGAGGCTGTCGCGCAGGGAGTTGAAAAGCGCGTAGAGCAGGACCAGGATGATGCAGATCGTGACGGGCAGGATAACAGCCAGACGATCCTTGGCCTGCTGCATGGCATCGAACTCGCCCGCCCATTCGATGCGGTAGCCCTGTGGCAGCGCGATGTTCTGCCCAATGCGTTCCTGCGCTTCGGCCACGGTGCTGCCGAGGTCGCGCCCCCGGACGCTGAACTTGACCGGAATAAAACGCTGGTTGCGTTCGCGGTAGATGAAGGAAGCGCCGGTATCGAGACTGATGTCGGCAAGCTCGCTCAACGGTATGTAAGCGTTTCTGTCTTCAGAGGCGGCGTAGCCGATCCGGATGTTGCGGATGGCGTCGATGCTGGAGCGGAATTCGGGCGCCAGACGCACGGCCAGATCGAACTGGCGGTCATCTTCGAGCACCGTCGTGGCGACGGTGCCGCCCGCCGCAGCCTGCACGACGGTATTGATGTCGTCGATATTCAGCCCATAACGGGCCGCTTTGCCGCGATCGATCGTGATGTTGAGATTGGGCTGACCGAGCACATCGAACGTGCCGAGCTCCTCCACGCCTTCGATCTGGCCCAACTCGCGAAGGATCTGGCCGGATATCTTTTCCAGCACCTCGAGATCGGGGCCGATGACCTTGACCGAGTTGGCGCCCTTGACGCCGGAGAGCTGTTCCTGAATGTTGTCCTGGATATATTGCGAGAAGCTGAATTCGATTCCGGGGAATTCATCCGTGAATCGTTTTTCCAGCTCAAAGACCAGTTTCTCCTTGGTGAGGCCGCGCGGCCATTCGCCGAACGGTTTCAGGGGAACGAACAGTTCGGCGTTGTAGAAACCGGCGGCGTCCGATCCGTCGTCCGGGCGGCCATGCTGCGAGACGACCGTGATGACTTCCGGGTATTCGTTGAGAATCTGGCGCATCCGGTCGACCCTTTCCATTCCGGCTTCGAGCGAAATGGTGGAGGGCATCGTGCTCCGAATCCATAGATTGCCTTCTTCGAGCGCAGGGAGAAATTCGGTACCCACATGCGTGGTCAGTAATCCCGCAGCAAGCAGAAAAGCGCCGCCGAAAGACAACGTGGTTTTTTTGTTTTGCAGCGCCCAGTCCAGCGCGGGCATATAGATTTTGCGAATGGCGCGGACGAAAACGGTTTCCCTTTCCTCGACATGGTCGGGAAGGAGCCAGGAGGCCAGAACGGGGGTAATCGTGAAGGTGGCAATCAACGCGCCCAACAGGGCATAGGCGTAGGTTCTGGCCATCGGGCCGAAAATCTGCCCTTCCATCCCTTGCATGGTAAACAGAGGAATGAACGCCGCAATCGTAATGGCCGAGAAGAAAAGTATCGCCTTATCGACCTGGCCTGCGGAAGCGAAAATGACTTGCAACCGGCTTGTCCATCCCCGTCGGGTCTGGCTTTCGGCGGTGAGATGCGAGCCCTCCATTTCATCCAGCAATTCCTTTTGCTCGACCGGGGATTTTTTCTGGAGGTTACGGAAAATATTCTCGACCAGAATCACCGTCGATTCCACGACGATCCCGAAGTCGATTGCGCCCATCGAGAGAAGATTGGCCGATTCGCCCGTGAGCACCAGAATGATGATGGCAAAGAATAAGGAAAAGGGGATAGTGGCGCCGACGATGAGCGCGCTTCTCAAATCCGCCAGGAAAAGCCATTGAATGACGAAAATCAGCAGACAGCCGAAAATGAGGTTTTTCATGACGGTCTGAGTGGTGACGCCGACCAGGGTTGACCGGTCGTAATACGGCTCGATTCTGACTCCAGAGGGTAAGGTGCCGTCGGCGTTGATTTTCGCTACTTCGTTCTTGACCGCTGTGATGACTTCGTTTGTCTGCTGAACCCGGTTCATCACGACGATGCCGGTCACGACGTCGCTTTGATCGTCCCGTCCTGCCTTGCCCAGGCGCGGCACATGGCCGATGCTGACTTTGGCGACATCCTTGACCAGAACCGGCGTACCGTTCGAGTGCTTGAGCACGATATTGCCGATGTCTTCCGTGCTGCCGATCAGCCCGATTCCGCGAATGTTGATCGACTGTTCGCCGATATTGAGGGTGCGCCCTCCGACATTGGCGTTGGCGCTGCCGATGGCCTCGATCAGTTGAGGCAAAGTGATGCCATAGCCTTCGAGCTTGTGCATGTCGGCTTCGACGTCGTATTGCTTGGTCGTACCTCCCCAGGTGACGACCTGGAGCACGCCGGGCACCGATTTGAGGCGGCGCTCGACCACCCAGTCCTGAAGGGTGCGCAAATCGGTAAGACTCATGCCGGGCGGCCCGGCCAACTGGTAACGGTAGATTTCGCCGACCAGACTCGAAGCCTGGATTTCCGGCTGAACGTCATTGGGCAATTTGACGTTCTGTTGCAGGCTCAGGGCTGCCTGGGTGTAGGCAAAGTAGTAATCGATCCCATATTTGAAAGTGACCCGGACGAAAGACAGGCCGTAAAAGGACGTCGAGCGGATGTTGTCCACGCCGGGCGTCGTTGCCAGTCCCACTTCCATCTCGCGGGTGTAATAACGCTCCATTTCTTCCGCCGACAGCCCCGGCGCTTGCGCGGTGATTTCCAGAATGACGGGCGCAGGGTTGGGATAGGCCTCGATATTGAGCTTGAGATAAGCGATAGCGCCTGTGCCAAGGAAAACCAGCAGACTGAGCAGAATGATCGGGCGACGGCTGAGGGCGAACGAGACGATGGCTCTTAGCATGGCGGCGAAGCGTGGTGCATGAGGTGGAGGGCAGGGACGCGCTTATCGCGTAGAAAGCGCCAACGCATTGGCAAGAAAAAGCGCGCCATCCGTGGCAACCTTTTCCTCGGGCAAAAGACCTTCCAGGACTTGCTGCATTCCGTTCTGCGTCATTCCCGTTTTCACATTCCGGCGCTCGAAGCGGAGTCCATCCTGAGTGACGAAAACGATCATGGAGTTGTCGCTCTGGCGCACGACGCCGTTTGGAGGAAGCGCGGGCGAGCGGGTGGGTTCTCCGGTGTGGATCACGAAAGTGGTCAGCATCTGCGGGAGCAGCTTGTGATCCGGATTCTGAATTTCGGAACGTACTGCGATCGTGCGGGTATGGGGATCGACTGCCGAGCCGATATTGGTGATGCGGCCCTCGAAAGGTTGCTCCGGCCAGGCCATGACCGAAACGGTGACTTTGGCGCCCAGCCGGATGCGCGGCAGGAAATGTTCCGGCACATTGGCGATCATCCACATGCTGGAAATGTCTGCAATCGTGATCGGGGCAGGCGTGTCAGCACCCGGCTGAACCAGCATTCCGGGCGCTGCATTGCGGGCGGTGACTCTGCCGCTGAAGGGGCTTGCGATGGTGAGCTGTCCACTGGTTTTGCGGCTGGAAATGATCCGGTCGATGTCGGCATCCGACCTGCCGAAGATGCGCACCGCGCTGCGGGCGGCTTCATGGTTCGCTTGCGCCGACTGATGCTCGGAAATGGCCTGTTCCAGTTCTTTTTGTGCCGTGCCCTGGATTTCGATGAGTTTTCTGAGTCGCTCCAATGTTTTGGTTGCAAGGTTCAAGGCGGCCGCTGTGGAAATCAGGGCCGATTCGGCTTCCACCAGATCCGGGCTATCGATGACGTAGAGGGGTTGGCCTTTTTTTACGTCGTCGCCGGTTCTGACCAGAACCTGAATGATTCTGCCCGCCCAGGGCGAGAACACAGGAGCGGTTTGATCCTGATTGAAGTCGACATATCCAACTGCCTCGCGCTGATCGGTAAACGCCTGGAGGGTGATGGTTTCTACCTTGACGGTTCTTACCTGTAATTGGGACAGAACGACGACGCCCGGTTCAAGGGGCTGGCTCAAGGAAATTCTGTGCTGTTTTCTTTCGCTGATCCAATAGATCGACAGTCCGATCAAAATGAGCAGACTGATACCGATCACGATAAATGACAATTTATTGCTTCTCATGATTGATTCCATGTACGCCTGTGGTGGAAAGCGCACGATATCCAGCCAAGCTGGATGGAACCTGACCTGGGCTTGCGGATTGCTTCGTCAGCGTGAAATATGTGTAGATACTGCCCGGAGCTCATGCGGGGCGGGCGATGCGCCGTCCGGGGGGGGGCAGGGCGATTGCATCTATTTATCATAGAGGTTTCATTCCCAAGACTCGCATACGCTCCTCATCATCCCATCCGGCCCTCTTTCGTCGCAAACGTACGCTTTTCTTCGGATGCGCTGTATCGAGCTTG
>Ga0209737_10000768_pt1 | contig 24589 bp, 11 predicted proteins | sample TergutCu122P3_FD_187284 | JGI IMG/M metagenome (GOLD analysis project Ga0209737, IMG submission 187284) | Cubitermes ugandensis P3 segment gut microbial communities from Kakamega Forest, Kenya - Cu122 P3 (SPAdes) (version 2) | ecosystem: Host-associated > Arthropoda: Insects > Digestive system... | reverse complement strand
CTTTGGGACCTACGGGTATAGGCATTTATGGATTCCGGGGCTTGTTGGGGCAACGCTATGTGGCAAGTCGGGAGTACGTATCTAAGCAACCGGGAGCAAGAATGAAAGAAGACGGCAGTTGGTACGAATATTACAAAGAAAAAATAAGCCCCGATTACCGCGAAGGCATACAGGTAAGCAAATTTGCGCAGGAAAAAGGCTTTTCGGTAGGCGCAGGCGTTTCGCTTGCTACGGCTTTCGACAGCGGAAAGGTGTTTTCGGCAAAAGTATTTGTGCTGCTTTCAATTCCCGATGTGCTGCTTATACAGGGTCAGGGAGCTATTTTAAAAGAGCGTGTAGGACTGGACACCACCACCGACCCGCCGTTTTCGGCAATGATTGCAATTTCGAACGATTCAATAGAAGCGGCATTTGGCGCCAATATAAACATACCCGAAGGCGGGCAAATTGCCAAAGTGAACGGTGCAATTGAAATGGGATTTTTCTTTGCCAATTCGGGAGCGTGGTACGTAAATCTTGGGCGCGATTTGCCCGAAGAAAAACGTATACAGGTAGAACTTTTTACGCTTTTCAATGCCTATTTCTATTTTATGCTCAGCAAGCAGGGCATATCGGCAGGAGCCGGAGCGCGTTGGGATTTCAACAAAAGCCTTGGTCCGTTGAACATTTCAGCGTATGCCTTTTTAGATGTAACCGGCAAAATTGCTTTCAAACCGGTGCAAATAGGCGGCAGTATTGCGCTGGGCGCAGGAGCCTCAGTGGGAGTATGGAAAATCCGCTTAGGTTTAGACATCAGCGCTTTCCTTGCCGCCGAAGCTCCCAAACCATTTATTATTACCGGTGCGTTTGGGTTCACGCTCAACCTGCCCTGGCCTATCAAGAAACTGGGAGGTCCTTATACGCTCGAATTTACGTGGGATTTCGAAAAAAATAGAGATTTAAGCCCAATAGATTTGTTAGACACCGGCAATGCCGTAAAAGCGATACACCAGCTAACCGGCGAAACCTATCCGCTGTTTTACAGCACCAACGGTAACGAAGCACCGAATATGGGGCAATACGTAATTCCGGTAGACAGTTTTATTGATATAGAATTTTTAAAAGGCATGGGCATACAAGATACTCCGGGATTGAAAAAATTCGGTGTAATCGGGCAAGGTTCCCACAACACCGAAACGGTGCCGCCGCGAAAAGGAAAATCGCAACAGGTGAAACACAAATTTTTATTGGAAGACATTACCATAGAGTATAAAAACGGCAACGCATGGAGTACGTACGATATGTATCAGGGAATTCGCCCGTCGTCTACCGACGAAACGGAAATAACGTTTCCGGCAAATACGAGTAATTTACTCTATGGCTTTTGGCAATGCGATACGAAAGATAAACATCAAAAATTACGAATTCTTGCACAATCGCCCCTTTCCTACCTTACCCGTTTTAGAAGCGGATTGCCCACCCTGCCCGAAAATTTGGGCTATACGGAAGGATTCCTGTTCTGCGAAGGAGAACTGCGCCCCAAAGTTTGCATGACTTTCCCTGTGGTGGGGCAGGAGTTCCGCGCCGGAGTGTACACCGAACGCCAGCGGGTGCTTATTTGTATGCACCAAAACGATGCTTGGGTAATTCCATGCGCCAACTCATTCGGATTGAAAAATGCTTTGAATTTTGCAGGAAAAGCAGGGTTTTTCTTCGACAAACCGCAGGCAAAAGTCGTATTGAGGTTAACGTCGTATGCCGAAGAAGTGCGTATATCGTATTTTGGCAAACAACAGGTACGAATAACAGAGAAAATAATCACACCTGCCGTAGATGGCAATTCGCACACAATTGTGTATTCGCACAGCAATTACAACTATGCTGCGGTAGATTTTATCACCATAGAATCTATAGGCGGCACGGTTGATAGCAGCAATTTGCTTACCGAAGAACCCGAACTCCTTGTACAGGAAAATACCGGCACCTTGCTGTTGGAAGACGACTTTGAACAGGACGGCAACACACAGTTATTTTCTATTTGCACACTTACTGTCGACGATTATGATTACAATGAATCAACAAAATCGCAGGTGGATGTAGATAAAACCATGCATGCCATGCGTACAAATTTCACAACAAACATCAACCCCATTTGGCGTCCCGACACAGTTTTTAGAATAAAAATAAATACGTATGATGAGTTGCCGGAAGAGAATATAACCACAAGTGAGTTAAGTAAGTATAAAAAGACTCATTATTTCTTATTCAAAACGGTAGGTCCGCTTGGGCATTTTCATCAACAAAACAAACAGTATCAATCGTTGCTGGCGCTTGAACGTGAAGAGCAATTCAAATTGGCAACCTTAAAACCCTATATTGATTACGCCCGTTCGTACCCCAATGCCGACGGCAGGCTTATAAATGCAAAACCGCTGTTTTATTCCGACCCCAAATTATTGATGTTTTATACCGAAAACAGCATTTATGCCATGTACCGCGGTTTTGCGCAGTATGGCAACAGGGGCGCAATACACACTAAATTGAGCGTATTGATAAAAGACCCAACCGAAACCATTTCGCCCGACCCCGAAAGTCCGGTATTTGCCCTGCCAAGCTCCAATAGATGGAAGGAAAATCCCGACGCTATTATGACTCCCGAAGTAACTATGATTAATAATTTGACTAAAGACGGGAATAATTGTGCCGGTTTCAATAAATTTACGCCACTTTCGGTAATGCAGGAAATTGTAATTGGCGCTTTGCGCCCCGACACTTTGTACACAGCGGTTTTTAATGCCGACTACAAAACCGAAAGCGCAGCGCAGGAAACAGCAGTACAGGTACATTCGTATGTATTCAAAACATCGCAATATGCCGATTTTAAAGCGCAGGTGCAAAGCTGTATTCTTCGAGACGACAATGGCAACGAAGCGCGCAAAGCCGTGTTTACACTCGAAAAAGCATTTGACACAAACACAATTACCAAAGCAGCTACGGTGCTCGGCGGCAGTATGCCGAAAACCGACCCGCTTGTAGGCGAATACGCCAACGAGTTCAACCGGCTGACCGACGGAATTTTACGATTGGGAGTTTTGCCGCCGGCTACAACAACCGATTTTACTATTGTAAAAAACAGTAATTCGGGAAATCGTATCGGCATTATAGTACGCAACCCCGAACCATTCAACGACCCCAAAATACCGGCTGCCGATTTGAGCAATACACTACAATTATTGCTTGGCAACACAAGCAGTTACAAAGTGATTTTCTCGGCAGACAATACGCAGGCGTTTATCAGCAATACCGGTTTGAATCTGTCGAATGGAACGGCACAGTTTACGTTTAGGTATAAACAATATGATATGGAAACGAAAGCCTATAAAACTTTGGCAACGGAAATTGTAACGATAGAAATAATTTAGCATCTGGATTGCTTCGCTCCGCTCGCAATGACGCTCTTTTGTTGATTTGTGCTAACCCTCGAAAGAGCGTCATTGCGAACGAAGTGAAGCAATCTATAGAATAATTATCAATTCAAAAAACAAATACAAAAAACAACTAAAAATTTAACCATTATGGCAACAATATCAGAAAATAACCTACTCACACAATCCACTCATTTATATATGCAGGGAGCCGGTTCCAACGGCAGCGACGGTTCGGCACAGGGAGTTCATTTGCGTTGGGATTTCTTGGGCACTCTTGCCCAAAATCATATTCCCAAAGGAAACCTTGCCGCCCAAGGAAACGAATATTATACCACAGCAGGATTTAACAGGGCAAACGATTTTGTGAAACTGTACCGCACAAGTTATAACCATAATTTTCCGGTAATTATTGATTTTACCACAATGGCTCCTACGCTTATTGACGATAATGCGTGCGAGTGGCGTTACAATAATGTGGTGCCTATTCCGCAGTTGCCCAACAATACCTGCAATGTGGTTATTCGATTTTACAATGCAACTGTCTATAAAAATGTGCTAAAACTGTATAATCCGGCAATCGACCGTTTGAATTTTTTGAAAAATTACAACGACATTTTCGTAGTGGAAATCGAAGGGCGTTTGCTGTTTTCGGCATACGTGCAAATGCAAAAAATTGATAGCACCCGCAGTTCTACTACCCGCATAGAATCTATATCGACAAGTAACGATAACGATGAGGAACAGGAGCTGTTTATTTCGTGCCGGAAAAAATATCAAACCGTTACATCGTATTTGCAAAAACAGGATTTTGATTTTTTGTTGCAGGAAAACGACGGCTATTTGGTGCTGGACGATGCCAATACCGGCACCGGAAAAATTATGGCAGAGAATATTCAGTATATTCGTTTTAAGGGCGATAATTGTTTCCCGACTTTGCTGTGGTTAGAAACCTATCACGATTTTCTGCTGGGCAAAAACCGCCTTTCGGAATGGCAATCGCTTACCAACCTTTCATTGTCGATAGACGAAACGGTGGTCTTCAATCGCTTGGAAAACAGCAGTTACCCCATAGATAACCTTTGGGCAAAATACAAAAACGGAGCAAAAGTAAAAGTGCAAAATTACAAAACCCGTTGGAACGACAACTCCGACGAAGGTCTGCGAAACGGTGTAATTGAATATTTAAAACTGAGCAAAGATGCCGGTAATTTAGCTGCCGAAGCACGACCGCCGGCTGCCCCAAAAGACCTGACCGATGAATTTAAAATCAGTTATTTGGCATTATTGAAATTGGTAGCGTTCGATTTTCACGTGGCGCGTATGTTGGGCTTTGGCTATATTGATGCCGACATAAGCAATGCCGCCGACAAATATATGTACATTGCGGTGTACGAAACCGAGGCTGCTTTGAATACATTGCCGGCAAACTTGCGCACACACACCTACATGACCCTGCCTGTGGGGAAAAACGACAGCAAATTGCCGGCAACGCCCGAATTGTATGACATAAAATACCTGTTGCAAATGAACAGCAAAACGGAAATTCCCATTACATTTACCGACGGCAAAGGATACAGCAAATACCACAATACAAGGACAGTAGGTTTATATGTAAGACCTTTTACATTGACACGGGGAGTGGGCGGTTTTTTTATGCCCGATAAAGAATTCGATTATGTAGATTGCACCGAACCGATATTTTTTGGCATTGCCTATAAAGAAAGCAGCAAAAGTAACTGGGAAAAACCGGAAATAAACCACGACCCTGAATTTAAAGACCACCAAGGTGTAAACGAAACGGTTGCTGTTATTCGTCCCACTGCTACAGACAACGACCGTATTTTCACTCATTTTGAAACTAAAGAAGGCATACACGATTATGCGGTGTATGGCATAAACTGGTTTTCGCGGGTTTCGCCGTTGAGCAATGTGTTACAAACCGACGAAACTGTTTTTCCAACATGGCATACACTCGTTCCGCCGTTGAATTTGGGCGTTCAACTAATTCAAAAAGAAGATACGCCAATGTTTACAACACAAGCCGAACAACTCAAACTGCAAAACCTTCAATCGCCCGACAAAACACTGGTACGATTGACTTTTGAGTGGAACGATATAAACAATTCCAATTACTGGTATGGTAAAAAAGCAGAATTTTTCTTCCGCACCAATGCTTTAATTGTTCTCCGGGGTTCTGTTAAATCGGTCGAAAATCGAGGCAAAGGTTTGTTTAAAATACGAACTGCTGCCTACACCATCAATAGCGTGCCGCAAACAATTATGCCGATTGTTCCTGTTGGTAAGGAAGATTATTTTATCGGCAGTTTCTTAGTTGCCGATGGTAAGCAATATCAGGTACAAAGCATAGAGCAATCCTCCGTTTCGGGCGAAGGAAGTATTTTTACCGTAAAAGCGCCCGAAAACAGGACTTTGGTTGATACTAACAGTAGCATTCAACAAGTTGTAAATGCCGGCGAAGCTCCGAAAATCGGTAGCACATTTGCGGTAGCCGAAAATGCTTCGCGGAGGGAAAATTGGGAAGTTTCGCTCTCGCAAAAAGTTACGTTGAAAAACCTGAGCGAATATACCGAAGAATATATCGACAGCGAAGGAACACCTACCACAATTCATATAGGCGGCGTGTATCAGCAAGCTACTATTACGGAATTTTTGGATATTGATGATAAGGGTGTAGAAATCCCAAATTCTCGCACCGGTTTGTATCGTATAGTTTTCCCTAATTTTAAGCTTGAGCCGCACGGCGGAGCAAATGTGGAATGGTACAAAGGAACGGTTCGCATAAAAGTTGATTTAGGAGATAACAAAACCGAAATGCGCACATTGGAAGTATGGAATATAGAAAGCACATCGCCGGAATTGAAACTTATTGCACGCGATGCTACTTTTAATGTTGATGAAGATTACGAGCCAATTGTTGGCAACCCTCCAATTGATAGTTACATACCGATTCCAACAGGGAGTGTAAATGTAAACTTTCACCCCGGCTACCGCGTGTATTTTACACACGAAACGGGATTTAATCAACAGTCGTTATTACCGGCACGAGGCACCGGAAGCAAGCAAACTTTAATTGCCTGCCGTTCGACCGATGTAGTAAACGGGCAAACAATAGCTTCACCGCTTTCTACGCCTGCGATTATTTTGGCACGTGAAATAATAGAACCGGTGGCTCCCGAAAAGCCAAGCGGCGGATTATTTGCCACACGTCCTAATTTTTATGGAAAATCGACCTATACGTTCGATACACAAGTAAATACCGACGACGGAAGAGAGCCATACGCACTGGTATTTTACCGAGCCAACGAGCAAATTATTTTAGATGCCTTGTATAAACACGAAACTGTTTTACAAATTCAAGAAGCTTTAGCTCAAATGGGAAATGACTTGTTTTTTACCGACCGTTGGAAAGGATTGGTAAATGCTGACGAATTTGACTCTTCGGGACAATTTAAGAAATGGAACGGCTATCGGTTCCCTAACCCCGATTTGGCGCCGTTGTTCAACGCCTCCACAAAGCCTGAAACCTGTAAGGAGGAAGTGAAATCAGCTATCGACAGTGTGTTTTTACCTCTCACAGAGCAGCCTGTTGTGTATAAGTATATAAAAGATAACTGTTATCAAACATCTGACCGAAAACCGGTTATAAAAGATTCAAGCGGCGAATTGATTGCACCCGGAACTGCCGGTTACGATGGTGCTCCAATGGCGGTAAAATATAAAAAAAATATAGACAATAAAGAACATGCAATAGTCCGTTTTACCGACTATACCTTAGACGGAGCTTCAAATTCATTTTTCTTTTATTATGCAAAAGAAATGAATAATATGCTCGCCATGAGCGACCGGAGTCCGATATTAGGTCCTATACAACTCATAAATGCCGCTCCGCCCAAATCTCCCGAAATCAAAGGTTTTTACGCCCGCACCGAAGACAGCATTACAGGCGACACTCCGGCAGTGATATTTACAATCAACGATTACTCCGAAGCCGAAGGTATTACAAAAATATTGATATACAGAACGTTCGATGCCATTGACGCCAAAAATATCCAAACAATGCAATTAGCAGCTACCATAAATAGCGGCGAGGAAATTATTGACGACTTTTCGGATTTGAATTATTATCCGTTCGGCGAAGCTCTGTATTACCGGCTTGTAGCAGTACGAACGATAAAAACAGTACTCATAGATGAAAATACCGGTGAGTATGAAACCGAAGATGTACCGTCGTACCCAAGTCCGTTAATTCTTACCAATATTGTTGACGTTACCAATCCGCCGGCACCGGTATTGACTTGTACTGCCAATGAAAATAACGGCATATTGGAAAATGTCGTATTAACGTGGGATACAGTTACTCATAACGGAATATATCGTTTATATCAAATGAACGATTCCGGAAATTGGGTAGAATTGTATCAGGAAAATCCCCAAAACGTTTCGCAATACGAATTTGTCGGCAATTTGCCAAAGACAGACGAGAACGGCGATACTATTTATTACCGGTTTAAGGTTGTGGTAGAGAATTCAGCAGGATTGTTGAGTTTGGAGGAGAATGTGTTGCAAATATAGGGTAACCGATTAAAATTCAATGTCGTTTAGTTAAGAAAATATTCTTCGTGTCTTTCTGTCTTCGTGCCTTCGTGTTTACTCTAAAAAAACGCGCTTGCGCGCAAAAAATGAACACGAAGACACGACGGCATGAAGACACGAAGATTGAAAAATTACTTAACTAAACGACATTGGATTAAAATTTACAATTTAATTTACATTTCAACAAGCTCAATGCACCGCGATTTACAATTAATGTGTACTTTTGTCCACCATAAAATTTACACATTATGAACCTCACAGGACGACATTTTTTGAAATTATTAGATTTCTCGCAAAGCGAAATTCGCTATTTATTGGATTTGGCGCATCAGTTAAAAAAAGATAAAAAAGCAGGCTGCGAACAGCAAATGCTAAAAGGCAAAAACATTGCTTTGATTTTTGAAAAAACCTCAACACGTACTCGTTGTGCATTTGAAGTGGCGGCTTACGACCAGGGGGCGCACTGCACGTATTTAGGTCCGAGCGGCACGCAAATTGGGCACAAAGAAAGCATGAAAGACACCGCCCGTGTGCTTGGCAGAATGTACGATGCCATTGAATACCGCGGTTACGGGCAAAATTTAGTAGAAGAATTAGCCCAATACGCCGGCGTGCCGGTGTGGAACGGGTTGACCGACGAATTCCACCCAACGCAAATTTTAGCCGATTTTATGACTATGGAAGAACATAGCACAAAACCGCTCAATAAAATTTCGTTTTGCTACATGGGCGATGCCCGCAACAATATGGGCAATTCGCTTATGGTGGGCGCAGCAAAAATGGGCATGGACGTGCGCCTGTGCGCCCCAAAATCGGTGCAACCCGAAGAAAACCTTGTGGCAAAATGCCGTGAAATTGCCGCCGAAAGCGGTGCAAAAATCACAATTACCGACAATGTTGACGAAGCCGTGCGCGACGTAGATTTTCTCTATACCGACGTGTGGGTTTCAATGGGCGAACCTGCCGAAGTGTGGGCTGAGCGAGTGAAACTCCTCCTCCCCTATCAAATAAATGCCGGTGCACTTGCCAAAACAGGCAATCCAAATGTAAAAGTATTGCATTGCTTGCCTGCATTTCACAACAGAGAAACAAAAGTAGGCGAAGAAATGTACCAAAAATTCGGTTTGGAAGCCCTTGAAATTACCGAAGATGTGTTTGAAAGCGAAGCATCAATTGTGTTTGATGAGGCGGAAAACAGGTTGCATTCGATAAAGGCGGTTATGGTGGCAACTTTGAATTCTTAGATACGAGGGGACGAGGGATTAGGAGACGAGGGAATAGAAAATTCAGCTTATCCTCTAATTCCTTGTCTCCTAACTCTTAGTCCCTTGTCTCCTATTCCCTAACACCTAATCCCTATAACCTAAAACCTGTCTCCCTATGCTCGAATGCATTCCCAACATAAGCGAAGGCAACAATGCTGAATTTATTTCGGCGTTAGGTCAAGTAATTTCAAGTGTTGAAGGCGTTCGTTTGCTCAATGTTGATAGTGGGAAAGCTGCCAATCGCACGGTTTATACTTTTGTTGGTAATCCGCAAGCGGTGGTTGATGCGGCTTTTGCAATGTATGAATTTGCAGCCAAACATTTGAATATGCGTACTCACAAAGGCACGCACCCGCGAGCGGGAATTGTTGACGTGTGTCCATTAGTTCCATTGAATGGAATGACTATGAGTGAAGCAAACGAATATGCACTCCAATTAGCACAACGAGTAAGCGCAGAATTGCATATTCCTGTTTATTTATACGAACACAGCGCCAAATATGAACACCGCACCCGTTTGGAACAAATCCGGGCAGGCGAATACGAAGGTTTTGCACAAAAAATGCAATTACCGCAATGGAAACCCGATTTTGGCGAGGCTGTTTTTAACGAAAATACCGGCATTACGGTAATTGGCGTACGGAAATTTTTGCTTGCCTATAATGTTAATTTAACCACAAAAGATGTGGAAATTGCCCGAAAAATTGCCGGTGTTATTCGAGAATTTCGCAAAAAAGGTTTGTTGCGTGGCGTAAAAGCTATCGGTTGGTATATTGAAGATTTCGATATGGTGCAAGTTTCAACTAATATTACCGATTTTGAAAAAACGTCGCTGTATGCGGTATTTAAAACGATACAGCAATTAGCGCAAGAATACGGGTGCACCGTGTGTGGTTCAGAAGTTATTGGGTTAATTCCTCGTGAGGCATTGGAACAGGCAGGCGAAGAAATTTTACGGGATTTTCCACAATTGGCACTTTCGCCCGTGCAAGTTGCAATTGATGTTTTGGGGTTGAACACAATTAAACCGTTTGATGAGACTTTTATTTTAGATTAAAATCTTGTCGAGGCTTTTGGGGGCTATTGCTTTTTTGAAAAAATACTTTATCTTTGTAAATAATTACAAAAATTATGAGAGCGATAGAATTTCAATCAAAAATTAGTAATAACGCCATTGCTATACCCAATAAAATGCTGGTAGAATTACAAGGCGATGAAAATAGAAATGTTCGTGTAGTGGTGTTTATGGAAGATAGCGATGTGTACGACCGAAAGGCTTTCCGAAAACTCACAAAAACACAATTTTTAAAAGGGTACGCCGATTCAGATTCTGTGTATGATGAGTAAAATGAACATAGAAAATGTAGAAAGCGGACAAATCGCCCTGTTAAAGTTTCCTTTTAGTGATGGTGTAACGTATAAACGTCGTCCGGTATTGATTCTTAAAGCATTTGAAGACGGCGATATGCTTGTGTGTCGTATAACAAGCAAAATCTACACAAGTAAATATGATATTTTTTTAAATGATTGGATTAATTTTGGTCTGAAATTACCATCTGTTTTACGTGTTCATAAAATGGCAACACTTGAAATAGATATGATAGAAAGTGTTTTGGGTACAATAAATGATACAATGTTAGAGAAGATTAAAACGTTATATAAAGAGATTGTATAATCTGTTTGTTTTCCGGATAGCTCCACAAATTCCTTAAAAATGCCAACAATTCTTCGTTTTATCCTCTGTTTTTTTATACTGCTAAGCGCACAATTTTCGCTTATGGCACAAACCGGCGACGAGCAAAACCAATTAGCCCTACTCTATTTTTCGCGTGGCGAATACGAAAAAGCTATTCCGCTGTATGAGAATTTGTATGCACAATCACATTCTATTATTTATTACGATTACTTAATTCGCTCGCATACGGCTTTAAATCAATACGATAAAGCAATTGATTTGACAAAACAACAAAGCAAATTGTTTCCCAATACAATATATTATACTGTTACGCTTGCCCGCCTGTACGAAAATTCCAATCAGCAAAAATTGGCTGACGATATATATCAAAAAATACTGAAAAAAAATGCAAAAACCGTCGGCGAATATATTGAAAGCGGTAAAGCATTGACCGACAACAAAAAATACGATTTTGCGCTCACGGTGTATGATGCCGGATTAAAAAAATTCCCCAATAATGAACAGTTGCACCTTGCAAAAATGGAACTGTTACTCCGCATGGGCGATTATGAAAATCTCACTCGCTCGTGCATTGAAATGGCGCTTAACGATGTGAGTTCGCTGGAAAATCTGGAAAATTATTTACTTGCCGTGTTCAATAAAAATGTATCGCAGGCAACGCAAACTACCTGCCAAACGCTGATAGAACAAGCGGCGGCAAAAAATGTGCAATCGCAATCGTTGCAAGATTTGCTGATTTGGATGTATGTACAACAAAATAATTTCAAGCGAGCCTTTGTATTTGCCAAATCCTTAGATATGCGCTACAAAGAAGATGGCAAACGATTATTTGAATTGGGCACAATTGCGCTTTCCAACGAACAGTACGATATTGCTTCCGATTGCTTTTCATATATCATTGAAAAAGGAAAAACGGCTTCGTTGTATCGCCGGGCGCTTACTATGCTTTTAGAAATTTCGTACAACAAACTGTTTGCGCACGGCACGCCAACAACTGCACAAGTACAAACGCTTGAACGACAATACCAAACCGCACTCGACGAACTTGGCATGACTGCCGAAACCATAAACCTTATGCGAACTTTGGCGCACATTCAAGCATTGTATTTGAACAAAACCGAAGCTGCGCTTAATTTATTGCAAACTGCCGAAAAATTACCCGGCGCAAGTTCCTCCGACCGTGCGCAATGCGCTTTGGAACGCGCCGATATTTATCTGTTTGCAGGTGATATTTGGACTGCCAATATGCTTTACGCAAAAATCGCCCTCGACCACAAAAACAACGATATAGGCAACGAAGCCCGCTTGAAACAGGCAAAAGTGGCGTACTACAATTCACAATTTTCGTACGCACAGGCATTGCTCGATGTGTTGAAAGCAAGCACCTCGAAATTAATTGCCAACGATGCCTTTGAACTTTCGCAACTTATAAGCGATAACACTATTATGGACGAAGATTCAACATATTACGCCCTGCAATTGTTTGCAAAAGCCGATTTGAGTTTGTATCAAAACAAAGCAAGCGAAGCGCTTGTGTATTTAGATTCTATACAAGCGAATTTTGCTTACCATAGCTTGACCGACGATGTGCTGTGGCGCAAAGCGCAGGCTGCACAAAAAATGAACGATACCGCTGCCATGCTGGCATATTTAACCGAAATTACCCAACGTTTTTCCTACGATTTATATGCCGACAACGCCTATTTTATGCTTGCCGAATATTATCATTTTGTGGCGCAGGACAAAGAAAAAGCGCAGGAACTGTACAAAATCCTGATGCTCGATTTTCCACAAAGTTATTACAGCACGGTTGCTCGCAAGCGGTTTCGGGAAATGGAGCAGTAGAGACGTAGCGTGCTACGTCTCCGCATGAAACAAAGAGACGTAGCGCGCTACGTCTCTACATCAGATTGGGTGTTTTCGTGGCAAAACGCAAAATAATTACCAAAAATATTTGCATAAGAGTAGAAAAATAGTTACTTTTGTGCTGTGATATAATCAATAAAAAACTTTGAATTTATGAAATATTCGGAATTAAGGAAAATTCTCGAAAGTGCAGGTTGTTATATGAAAAGAAACGGCGGAAACCACGATTGGTTTTACAGTCCTATCTCACAAAAGAGTTTTCCGGTAGGACGGCACAAAAGTCAGGAAGTTCCCAACGGAACATTAAATAGTATTCTAAAAGAGGCAGGGTTAAAATAATCAAACAAAAACAGTAACACATGAAAGCAAAAGTAATTATTGAAAGAGGCAGTGACGGATTATTTTCATATTATATGAATGAAGATACATTCGATTTTGGCTTAAACGGACAAGGAAACACCATTGAAGAAGCAAAAAAAGAGTTTCTTTCCGTTTACTCGGAGTTAAAAGACATGTATTTGAAAGAAAATAAAGAATTTCCGAAATTGGAATTTGAATACGAATACGATATGAGTTCGTTTTTGAACTACTATTCCGGCATTCTTTCCAAATCAGGTCTTGAAAAAATAACAGGAGTTAATCAAAAACAACTTTGGCATTACTCTTCGGGCAGAAAAAAACCGGCAAGAACAACTATCAAAAAAATCCAAATAGGATTACATAATTTTTCAAAAGAATTAGGACAAGTGCAGTTTGTCTAAATGCCACCAAATTTGTTAAAACTTTTTCAAAGTTTGTCCAAGATTTACCGGCTAAATCAAAAACAAATAAAAACCTCGCAACTACCTGATTATCAGCATAAATGGGGGGGGGTAATTTTATTAAAAAAGTTTCCCGTTTTTTCCTTGTTTTTGCACAAATTTTAGCATATATTTGTAGGCTAATTTTTTATTTAAAAACTCACCTAAAATTATTATGCTTATGAAAAAACATTTTTTACTAACAATGAGTATGGTGTTTGCAATGGTAGTTGGTTTGTTTGCACAGCAAATAACCGTAACGGCTTCGCAAACGGAATTTGAAGCAGGCGGCGGTACGGCTACGATTACCGTAATATCTGATGTTGATTGGATGGCAGTGTTTGCATTCCAACCCGACGGAATTGGTTTGAGCAGCACTACCGGCAGTGCCGGAATTACCACATTTGAGGCTGTGGTATTAGAAAACACAACTATGAATGGGCGAAAATTCCTCATTCTGTTTCAAGACATTCTCACAAAGAATACTTTGAGCGACTTGGAACTTTTCCAAAAAGGTATGGAACAACCCGATGAGTATTTTATTGTCAGCGGGCAACAACTTTTCCCTGCAAGCGGAGGCACTGCACAACTGCAAGTACAGTCGAACCCGCCAAGTATGTGGTTGGCGAAAATATGGAAAGACGACGGAAGTCCCGCGTTTTCTACCGATGGAATTATGATAAGCCCAACGCAGGGCAGTCTGGCAGTTATGCCTACTCTTGTGGTGCAGGCAAATCCTACATTTGAAAAACGGGCGTTTTTTATCACGTTTACCGATATGTCGGGTCGCGACACTTTGGCAGTTTTTATGGTTGAGCAAGAGGGTCAGGAACAACAGGAATTATCTGTTACTATTTTACCGGCTACCGGAGCGAAAGCCGAAATAACTTGTAACCAACAACGGGTAACGCTCGTTGCTACGGCAAATCTTGTTGATGTAGATTTTGAGTGGTACTCCGGCATGTATGCCAGCGTGCCTTTTGCAACAGGCTCAAACGTAACCGTGAATGAAGCGGAAATGTATATGGTACGGGCATTTAACGAAACGAGCGAAGCAACGGCTACTATTTACGTTGTGGACAATAGAGATGAAAGCTGTATGGAAAATGGCGATGTGTATGGTTGTACCGATGATATGGCACTCAATTACGACCCGGAAGCAACTATTGACGACGAAAGCTGTATTTTCCGAAATTTCGATGTAAAAGCCGGTCAAAATTATTTCGGTGCGGAAGGCGGCTCTACTCCCGTTTTTATTGAGTCGAATGTGCCTTGGGAAGCGCAAGTGCCGGAAGGATTTACACTAAGTCCGTCGAGCAGCACCGTAGGCGGCTTTACACAGGCAACGCTTACCGTAGCGCCTTTGTCAACTCCCGGCAGTTTATCGGCTTCGGTTGCTTTCTTTGATTTTGACGGTATATATTTAGGAGGATTAAATATAACACAAGACGGAATTGGAAGCAATGTTGCAGTTTCAATCAATGCCGATGCAACCGAATTGACCTGCAATCAAAAGCAAATTACGCTGGCTGCGGTTGCAACAGGCGTTCCTGCGGGCGTAGTTGCAACGTTCCAATGGATTGCAATTCCCGACGGTGCCGATTTGGAAGAATTTTTTGAAGAAAATGAAGAAAATTTAGAACAGTTTACCGTTGGCACCGAAAAAGAAATAACCGTTTCGGAAGCCGGAACATACGTGGTATTGGCAACAGTTAAGGTAGGACCGCTCGGCGAATTTGCCGTAACAGGCGATGTGATTGTAATTACCGGCGGTTGCGAAACACAACCAATTTACGGTTGTATGGACATGAAAGCCGTGAATTACGACCCGGAAGCAACCCTCCCATCGTCGACAGCACCTTGTATTTACCTCAATGTAACTATCGGTTCTTCCAATGGAAGCGTACTTGATTGTAATTACGGCATAGATACACTTGCATTGTTTGCCAAAACAAACGTGGAAGGCGTAATTTTTGAGTGGTTTAAAAACGGCGTTGCTATAGCGGGAATGGCAGGACAACAACTTACCGTACAAGCAGCCGGCGAATACAAAGTAATTGCAACCTTCGAAAAAAATCCATTGCTGCAAGCTACCGATGCGATTGTGATAACCGAAATTCGCGATTGCGGTGAAGAGCCTGTTTTTGGTTGTATGGACATGAAAGCGGTAAATTACGACCCCAAAGCTACAGAAGACGACCAAAGTTGTATATACGCTTATTTTACCGCAGAAGCCGACCAATATAATTTTGGCGCAGAAGGCGGAACTACATACGTAACAGTTGATGCAAATGTGCAAACGCAATGGTTTGCTGTAATTTACAAAGACGGCACGCAAATTGGCAGCAATTTTGTGTCAATTAATCCTTCGCAGGGAACTGCGCCAAATGCAACAATGCGTCCGCAAATTACAGTTCAACCAAACACTGCTACCGAAAGCGCAATCTATGAAATTGTGTTCCGCACCGCATCGGGCATGGGCTTGGATACAATAATTATTATGCAAAAAGCTGCTGTAGCGCAACCAATTTATGGTTGCATGGACATGAAAGCAGTAAATTACGACCCGAAAGCAACCGATGAATCGCCAAACACACCTTGTATTTACCTCAATGTAACTATCGATTCTTCCGACGGAACTGTACTCGATTGTAATTCGGGCATAGAAACGCTTACATTGTTTGCCAAAACAAACGTGGAAGGCGTGAGTTTTGCGTGGTTTAAAGACGGCGTTGCTATGGCAGGAATGGCAGGACAAGTGCTTACCGTACAAGAAGCAGGCGAATATAAAGTGATTGCAACTTTCGAGAAAAATCCATTGATACAAGCTACCGATGCAATTACGATAACCAAAAGCAATTGCGTTGTTTATGGTTGTATGGACATGAAAGCAGTAAATTACGACCCACAAGCAACCGACGAATCGCCAAACACACCTTGTATTTTCCTTAATGTAACTATCGATTCTTCCGACGGGACTGTACTCGATTGTAATTCGGGCATAGAAACGATTACATTGTTTGCCAAAACAAACGTGAATGGCGTAATTTTTGAGTGGTTTAAAGACGGCGTTGCCATAGCTGGAATGGCAGGACAACAACTTACCGTACAAGCAGCCGACGAATATAAAGTGATTGCAACTTTCGAGAAAAATCCATTGATACAAGCTACCGATGCGATTGTGATAACCGAAATTCGCAATTGCGTTGATACTGTTTATGGTTGTATGGATCCTACGGCATTGAATTACAATCCGAAAGCAACCGTGCCCGACGTTTGTGAATACAAACCGGCTCAATTCAGCGCAAAAGCCGATGTAACCGAATTTAGCGCAAACAGCGGAAGCAGCCTTGTTACAATTACGGCAACTGTACAAACACAATGGGTAGCCGTAGTGTTGCGCAATGGAGTGAAGGTAAGTCCAAACGACGGCATATCAATTAATCCGCCATCGGGCACAGCACCAAATGCAACAATGCTACCCCGCATTGCAGTTCAGCCAAACAACGCTACCACAAGCAGAACGTTTGAAATTATATTCCAAACTCCGTCAGGCGACTATTTGGATAAAATAGTAATCACCCAAGCCGGATATGCACCGCAGCCAATTTACGGTTGTACGGATTCCACAGCCACAAACTTCAATCCGCTTGCGACCCAGCCATCGTCAACTGCTCCATGCGTATATTATGGTTGTATGGACCAAACCGCAATAAATTACAATCCGAAAGCAACTGCGCAAACGCCAAATACGCCATGTAAATATGCCGTGTATGGTTGTATGGAAGCAAACGCTATCAACTACAATCCGCTTGCAACTGTCAACAGCGATTGTAAATTCGCCACTGCGGTTGTTTACGGCTGTACCGACAGAAAAGCCATAAACTACGATTCTACGGCAACCCGTGATAATCAATCGTGTAAATATACAACGGTGGTACAAGGCTGTACCAATCCGCAAGCTATCAATTACCAACAAACAGCTACGGTTGACGACGGTTCATGCAAATTCCCGATTTACGGCTGTACCAACCCTGCGGCAAGCAATTATAATCCGCAAGCAACAGTACAATCTGCCAACACTCCATGTAAATTTGAAATTTATGGTTGTATGGACGAAAAAGCCGAGAACTATTTTGAAAAAGCTACCATTGACAATGGAAGCTGCTATTACGCACAAATTAAAGGTTGTATGGCTCCTAACGCCATAAATTACAACGCCGAAGCCACCATTGAAGACGGCTCATGTAAATTTGAACAAAAAATATGGGGCTGTACCGATAAGCAAGCTCTCAACTATGAGCCAAAAGCCACTGCCGACAATGGAAGTTGCGTATTTGAAACCATTGTGTACGGCTGTACCGACCGTTCGGCATTGAATTTTGAGCCTGCGGCAAACCGTAACGACAATAGCTGTAAATATGCGCAAAATTCAGTGTATGGTTGTATGAACCCTGCGGCGTTGAACTATAATCCGTATGCTACGATTGCCAACAATAGCTGTGTGTTCAGCACTGTTGCAACCCAAACAATTGAAGGCTGTACCGATACGCTTGCACTCAATTTCGACCCAATTGCAACCAAAGATAACGGACGTTGCGTATATCAGGCAAAAGCAGTTGCCGGTTGTATGCAGCCAATGGCATTGAACTACAACGAAAAAGCTACTGTCGACGATAATAGCTGTGTATTTGCTTCGCCTGAAAATATGTATGTACAAAACAGTTCAAGCAAACCGGAAGTTGAAGTATTTAGCAATTTTGTAAAAGACTGCGGATTTGATTATTCATCGCCGATTGACACTGCTTACATAGCTTACTTGCAGGCAAAAAATGATGGCACGTTTGTAGCTATATGGATAATTGTACAAAACGACGAAGCTATCGTTATAAGAACAACCTATAAAGAAAAATCGGAAGATGCAATGTATTATTTGTCAATTATTTGTAATGCAACACAAGGTTGGTTGAGCAGCGATGTGCGAGCAATTACCATAGGCGCACAGTACAAAGAAGGCGAAGCATTAAGCGGCACAATAGTATCGAAAACCGATAGCAACAAAGACGTAGCAAACGGAAGTGTAGAAGTAGCAGGTGCAGGCGGCACAACTCCTTACACTTATGCTATTGGCAGCGGTGCGTTTGGCAGTAGCAGCACGTTTGCCAACTTAGCTCCGGGCAATTATACTGTTACCGTAAAAGACGCTACCGGTGTAACCTACCCAATACCTGTAACAATAGCATGCACCGATTGCGACGTAGCAGCAGAATTTGTTGCCGAAGCCAGCATCACGGTATACCCGAACCCAACAGCGGGCATTGTATATGTGAGTACCGCAAGCGAAATAAAAGTATTTAATTCGCAAGGTACATTGTTGATTTCAACATACGGCACATCGGTTGATTTATCGGGTTTTGCGAATGGGGTGTATTTTGTGCAGGTTGGGGGTGCACAGGTTAAGGTTGTGAAACAGTAACGACGTAGGGGCGCACCTGTGTGTGCGCCTTATCACAATAAAAACAAGGGCGCACACACAGGTGCGCACCTACACCGAAAACAAAAAATGGCGATTGGTTTTAGAACCGGTCGCCGTTTTTTATAGGACAAACTTCGCCAAAGAACTTTTCCAAAGTTTAGAACTTTGGAAAAGTTTGTTTGAGAAAGATTTTCCGTTTTTAATTTGTTTTTACGTGATTTTTAGCATATATTTGCGACTTAGTTCGTTTTTTTAAATTTCACAATTAAAACAAACAATCATGAAGAAAATTTTATTACTTATGAGCGCAATGTTGCTTTTCGTGTGGGGAGCAATAGCACAACATGGAACTTTAACAAGTTCTTCCATGACAATGAACAATGCCTGGCAACCAAAGGGGCTAGTGGAAGCAAGAAATCATTTGACAACATTTGGGATTTGTGCGGTTGAGCGAGGTCAAGCATTCACAGTTACCGTATCGGCTATTTCCGATACCGATTTATCGGCAATGGCATTAGTTTTTGCAAATATCGATGCAAATGTTTCATATTGGAGCGAAATAACAAATGTTGAAGAATTATCATGTGGCGCTATTACAGCAGGCATTCCTTTCACGGGTTCGGCTACGGTAACAGTGAAAAGTAATTATGCTTTTCCGGATGCTTTATCAAGAGCAATTGTATCAATTTGGGGTAAAAACTCATCATTCCCTGATAATGTTGGAGGAAATGGTGGAACAGCTACCGCAACGGTTAAGTTTACAGATGTAACGATTACGATAACAGGAAACCGTAATTGCGACGGACAAATTTACGGTTGCATGGACAAAACAGCAATAAATTACAATCCAAATGCAACCATTCACGTAGCAGGCGATTGTGAATACTATACCTCTACTGTTGATAAATCAGCCTTACGAGCAACTATTCAAACTGCGAATTATACCTTAGTTGGCGCTCCAATTGGTTGTGAATACAGCGGTTGCCGTCCTGCCTTTGCCGCAGTAGCATTGCAAAATGCAATTGACGCGGCACAAGCAGTAGAACAAGACATCTATGCAACTCCGGCACAAGTGTTAGATGCTAAAATTGCACTCATAGATGCAATAGATGCGTTTTCGGCAGCCAAAATCACTTGTGATTACTATAAATTGGCGGCGTTGATTACCGAAGCTCAAAATATTTATATAACCGCCACCATTGGCAACCAACCGGGTCAATATTCCGAGTTCGCAAAAAATGATTTCGCCGCGGCTATTCAGGCTGCCAATAGTGTAAACAATGATTACCACGCTACACAAATAATGATTGACCGTGCAATTGCAGCATTGAACGAAGCCATTACCAAATTTAAAATGAGCGCAGTACCAATCGACTCCGACATTTTTGGCGCATTGAACCTATTAATTGCTAAGATACAATATGTTATCGACGATGCGCGAATTTATGTTCAATGTAATGGCGATGGTTACCCTGTTTCGGCTTACACTCAAATCAATCAGCGTTTGAATGCAGCGAAAGCAGCAAAAGCGAAAGCAACAACCCAACCGGAAGTTGACAAAATATACGACGACTTATTGGTTGCTTATGGAACATTCTTAAATTCGTGGCTTATTGATAAATGCGTAGATATTTACGGCTGTATGAACCCTGCGGCGTTGAATTACAACCCGAATGCAACAATTCCCAACAATAGTTGCGTGTTCAACACCATTTCGCAAGACAAAATTGGAGGCTGTACCGATACTTTGGCACTCAATTTCAACCCAATTGCTGCGGAAGACAACGGGCGTTGCGTATATCAAGCTGCCGAAGTTGCCGGTTGTATGTATAAAATGGCGTTGAATTACAACGAAAAAGCCACCATCGACGATAATAGTTGTGTATTTGCAACGCCCGAAAATGTATATATATATGTAGGTGAAGAAATTATAAAAGCGGCAGAGCAAATATTTAGCACTATTGTAAAAAATGCTTGCAATTTTGATTTCAACACACCGATTGACACCGCTTACATTGCACACTTAAAAATTCGCAGCGATGGCACATTCTTGGCTACTTGGCTAATTGAACAAGGCGACAATGTAACTGTGATACAAACCGTTTACTCCGAAAAATCGGAAAATGCAATGTATTACCTGTCGCTTATTTGCAATAGCACAACAAATTTGTTGAAATCCGATAATAAAATACAAGCAATTACAATAGGCACACTGTTCAAAGGCGACGAAATTATTACCGGCTGCATGAACCCCGATGCCGATAACTACCGACCCGAAGCTAACGAAGATGGCAAAAATTGTATTTATACTGCCGTAAAAGTTGTTGATGCGCAAGAAATTATTGTGTATCCGAACCCAACGGCGGGCATGGTGTACGTGAGCACAGCAAGCGAAATCAAAGTATTCAGTGCGCAAGGCGCGTTGTTGATTGCAACATTCGGCACATCGGTTGATTTATCGAGTTTTGCGAATGGTGTTTATTTTGTGCAGGTTGGGGGTGCACAGGTTAAGGTTGTGAAACAGTAACGGCGTAGGGGCGCACCTGTGTGTGCGCCCTTGTTTTTATTGTGATAGGGCGCACACACAAGTGCGCCCCTACGCCGACAAACAAAAAATGGCGATTGGTTTTTGAACCGGTCGCCATTTTTTATAGGACAAACTTCGCCAAAGAACTTTTCCAAAGTTTAGAACTTTGGAAAAGTTTGTTTGAGAAAAAATACTATCTTGCACAATATTTCAAAAAACAATAACCCCATGAAACCCATACTCACACTCCTACTCTGCCTTTACACCCTCGCAACTTTTGCCCAAAACGACACCTTAGAATTATACACCAAACAAGGCTGTTCGCATTGCAAATGGACAAAGGAAACGCTCGTAAAAAATCACATTGCCTTTGTCTGGTACGATTTGGCAGACGACATAAACGGCGATGCCATGCTCAAACGTTTGGCAGCAGCGAAATATAAAGGGACAATATATTTGCCCGTCATTTTTTTGAACGATTCGCTTATTTCGCCTTCAATAGATACCACGCTTTCGTTGCAAAAAATTGTGAATACTTTATTAATAAAACAAAAAAACGGCACCCTGCATTTTGCAAAATCAGAACTTACCATTGAACAATTGAACAGCAACACAAACGGAGCGCACGATGATTGTGTATTGCGCAAAGGCGAACCGCAATATGTGATAATTCAATATGAATTTGACAATAAACAACAAGCATCGGATTTGCTAAAAGAACTTCACAAACAAGGCTATATATTTGCCGGAATGACGTATGTGCAAGCAAAATATAAAGTGTATTCGCAGGTGTTTACGAGCGAAAGCGAAGCGAATGCGGTGTTGCCTAATGTGCAGAGGAAATTTCCGGAGGCGTATGTTTATATGATAACAGCCCCCTAAATCCCCCTCAAGGGGACTAAACAAACTTTTCCAAAGTTTAGAACTTTGGAAAAGTTACAGCCGAAAAAAACAATTCACCCATTTATCAACCAATTTTACCAATCCATTTCAAGATTTTACCCATTTTACTAAAAATACTATTTTAAAACACCGTACATTTGCAACCGATAATCAAACAATTAACCACAGTTCCAAAAGTCCCCCTTGAGGGGGATTTAGGAGGCTTTTTAATCCTAATCCTATGAAAAAAACACTCCTCCTATTAGCAATAAGTTTGCTATCAATGGGCAGTTTTGCCCAAAACACCAAAATGACCGCAAAAAAAGCCACAATTTATTTTTCAGGTGCCGAGCTCACGCATAGCGCACAAGTTACGCTTGTACAAGGCGAAAATGAAATCACACTCGAAGGACTTACGCCGAATATCGACATTAATTCGTTGAAAATCAATGCAACTAATAGCGTTGTGGTGGCATCGTCGGAATTTACAACCGATTATTTGACCGAAAAAAAATCGACGGATTTGGTAAAACGTTTGCAGGATAGCGTGGAATTAACCACTGCTGCTATTGCCCAACGCAACACAAACATAAAAATAAACACTGCATCATTGGATTTACTCAAAAAAGCAATTGAAACCAATCTCGGCGGAACGGTTAAAAGCACACAACCAACAGTGCAGGCAATGCTTTCGGTAACAGAACTGACGCAACAACTTGATTTTTACAACACCAAAGCACAGTCGCTCGAAAAAGCAATTGCCGCCGATAAAAAACAAAACGAAGAACTTACAAAAACGCTTTCACGTTTGCAAAATCAATTAAATCAAGAGCAAAGCAAACGGGGCGTGTACAATGGTGTGTTAAAATTGCAACTTATGGCTTCGTATGCCACACCAAGCACTATTACGGTAAGTTATTTTACGCCATTGGCAAGTTGGACGCCATTTTATGATATGATAATCAACGACGTTTCAAAACCCGTACAGCTCAAAGGCAAAGCGCGAGTGAGCCAAACTACCGGCATTGATTGGAATAAAATTGCCATAACATTATCGACCGCTTCGCCTTCTCTTACCAGAGAAGCACCGGTGTTTACGCCGTGGTTTCTCGATTATATGGAAAATATTGTTGCACAAAATAGAACAAGTGGTGTTACTCAGCTAAGTTCAAATTATATTAGCAGAGCACCGGTGCTTGCTGTGGACGAAGCCCTTCAAGGAAAAGCCGCAGGTGTACAGGTTCGTCCGGGTGCGGGGAATGACATCGTAGTACGTGGTCGAGGAACTACCGGCGATACTCGTCCGCTCTATGTGGTTGATGGCGTGCCGGTGGGAAATGAATGGAACGGCGACCCTGCAAGCATTAAAGATATAACAATACTAAAAACCGCCAATGAAGTTGCTGTTTATGGTGCTCGCGGAGCAAACGGCGTGGTGGTAATTACCACAAAAAGCATGGAAGATTTTATAACCGAAGAAGAGAAAAATATTTCAATGGAATTTTCAATCAGCCTGCCATACACAATTCCGGGCAACGGCAAAGAACAAATTATGGACTTGAAAAATTACGAACTTCCGGCAGAATATAAATATTATGCCGCACCCAAATTAGACGATAATGTATATCTCATTGCCGATTTCAAAGATTGGGAAAAACTCAACATTCTTCCCGGAATGGTAAATATTACCTACGACGGCACATTTGTAGGACAAACATATTTGAATACCCTACAAACAAATAAAGTGCTTTCGGTAACGCTCGGTACCGACAAACGAGTTTCGGTAAAACGTGAAAAACTAACCGATTTTTCGCAAGTGCGCACGCTTGGAAGCGACACCAGAGTTACGCTTGCCTACAAAATAACTGTAAAAAACAACCAAAATAAACCAATAACATTCACACTCAAAGAGCCCTACCCAATTTCAAAACAAGGCGATATAAAAGTAACCTTACTTGAAAAAGATACCACCACACCAACGTTTAACAACACCGAAGTGGGCGTGCTTACGTGGGATTTTGAACTTCCGGCGGGCGGAAGTAAGGAATTTCGTATA
>Ga0209737_10000767_pt1 | contig 24610 bp, 22 predicted proteins | sample TergutCu122P3_FD_187284 | JGI IMG/M metagenome (GOLD analysis project Ga0209737, IMG submission 187284) | Cubitermes ugandensis P3 segment gut microbial communities from Kakamega Forest, Kenya - Cu122 P3 (SPAdes) (version 2) | ecosystem: Host-associated > Arthropoda: Insects > Digestive system... | reverse complement strand
CGAAATTTGCAGTGAATTTAAAAGATGTGTTGAAGAATTAGAAGAAAAACTTAAACAAGGAATATCTTATAATATAGCTATCAAAGGTTTTAACAAGAATATTAATTTGTTGATTAAAAGTGTGAATAAAATTAAAGATCCATATTTAAGGTATAAAAGACCAATAATGATTAAAATCTTAATAGACACATTAGTAATTGTGGAAGAATTTGAGACAAATAAGAACCAATTTGAATTTAAAGAATTTATTGAGATTATAAATCACAATTTAGCTGGATTTATTCAATTTTTCGAAAAAGAAAGTTTGAAAGAAATTCTGTATAACGGAGGTTGGAATCTTGATAATTGGAAAAATGATCCTAAATATGAAAAATGTAAATATATGGATGCGTGTAAAAAAGAATATGCAAAAGATAGATTAAAGTTACTTAAACTTTTTGAAGTGACCGATATAAACTCAGAAGATAAAACTTTTATGGATGAGCCAGCGTTGATGTTGGCATTAAAATACGGTGGTAGTTTGGAAGAATTCAAATTACTAATGGAAAAGAAACCAAATGTCAATTTATGTGACAGTTATGGGCGGACGATCTTAATGGAGGTAGTACAAGGAATGGCATTATCAGCCTATGTAGGCATTTGCCAACTTGAATATGTGATACAGCTTCTAATAGATAATGGGGCAGATTTAAGTTTAAAATATAATGGCCAAACAGCGTTAGACTTTGCCAGAGAAATACTCGATGAGCTTATTCTGGGTAGTAATAAAAATAATAAAGATGATGATGATGAATTAGAAAATAAATTAGAAAAATTTAGAAAGATAGTCGAGATTCTTGAAAAAGTAGAAGAAAAAAAGAAATCAGAGAAAAAGAAAACTGGCTAGAATCTGAAATTTTCAAAAAATTTTAGTCTTGTATATATTAGACTTCCTTTTTTTGTAATCTTGATTTCTTTTTCAAATTTTTTTAAAATAATAAAATTATTTTATCGATTATTTTCATACGTATAGATTCCTGTATTTAGTTTTCTATATTTGGTTTTAGTAGCTATACCTCCTCTGATATGACGTTGAGCTTTATTTATTTCTAATATGTTTTTAACTTCAGAATATAATTTTGTATTTATATTTTTTAAACGTTCAGAGACATCTTTATGGACAGTACTTTTGCTTATCCCGAAAATTTTGGCTGCGTCCCTAACTGTTGCTTTGTTTTTGGATATGTATTCCGCGAGCTCAACTGCACGACTTTCAACAAATTGATTCAAAATTTCATTCCCTCCAAAAAACATTTAGCCAGTCAATTAATATGTTGATTAAGGTCATGTTATGTTGAATATATAAGGAATTTAATTTGCTATGAATTTGATAATTTCAAAATACATAGGGTTTTGTTGTGGTGTTTCATTAGCGGTAGATGAAATTTTAAAAAATGTTGATACTGAAATAAAAATTTTAGAAAAAATAGCTCATAACGAAATCTTGATTAAAATGCTTAAAACTAGAAAAAATATAAAATTCATAAGAGACGTAAACGAAGCAACTCAAGGTGATACAGTTGTAATAAGAACGCATGGAATAAAAGAACAAGATTTTAAAAAATTAATTGAAAATAAAATAAATATTATTGATAAAACATGTCCTAATGTTAAATTAATACACCTTCTTGCACAAAAATTTAATATAGAAAATAAACAATTTGTTTTATTAGGGGATAAAAATCATCCAGAAGTAATAAGTATTGTAAGTAGATGTAAAAATACGATTGTAGTTGACAGCATAAATAGTGCTAAAAACTTAATATCAAGCGTAGAATTTAAAAAAATTTATGTTGCTTCACAGACTACATTTGATATCCAAAAATATTGTGAAATTTGTGAATTTTTAAAAAAAAAAATAAAAGATATAAAATTTTATAGGACAATTTGCAAAGATGCACTGAATCGTCAAAAAGAGTTAATAAAAATTGCAAGCAAAGTTGACCTAATAATTATTGTTGGAAGTAAAATAAGTTCAAATTCAACCAAACTTTTTGAAATTGCTAAAAAAAGTGGTAAAGAAGCTGTTATGGTGAATGAAAGTAAAGATTTGAACTTTGAACTATTGAAAAACAAAGATACAGTGTTTATATCGAGTGGAGCTTCCGTTATGAAAGAAACTGTTTACAAACTTATTGATGAAATAAGACATCTTTCATAAGAACCTGTCTTCAGTATGGATAAATATCGAATTTTTGAGAGATTTTTTCTCAAAACAAGGCAAAAAATGTAGAAATACTTGCTGTATTTCGAGTATTTTTGGGGATGTTTTTTGGAAAAAGATAAAAAAAGTGATGTTTTTGTAGTTAGGAAAGAAGTCTATTGAAAACAGGTTACAAATCCAAAAAATGTCGATTTTTTCAAAAATCTAGAAAAAATTGATATTTTCCAGTTATTGAACAAGTCTAATTAAAAAAAATTTTCTAATGGTGAGATTTTGAATTTAACACATAAAAATTTGTTATTTAAAAGAAGTTTAGGACGTAAAATTTTGTTTACGTCTTTTTTATTTTGTTTTTTTAATCCTTATGTTTATTCACTACACACATCAGCTAAATCTGCAGTAGCAATTTGCGCAGATTCTTGGGATATAATTTGGAGTAAAAATGAAGATCAAAAACTGCCTATGGCTAGTACAACAAAAATTATGACATCTTTACTAGCTCTTGAAGAAGCTGCAATATTTGGCAATAGAGACATTGAAATTACTGAAGAGATGATAAAAGTCGAAGGTACATCGATGGGCCTAAGAGCTGGTGATGTTGTAAGTCTTGAAGCTTTAGCACAAGGAATGCTTTTACCATCTGGAAATGACGCAGCAAATGCAGCCGCTATTTCAGTTTGTGGAAGTATAGAAAAATTTTTGGAAAAGATGAATGAACGCGCTAAACAGATAGGTATGAAAAATACAAATTTCTGTACACCTTCGGGATTAGATTATGGAGATCATCACTCAACTGCTCTGGATATGGCAATTCTTGGAGCGTACGCAATGGAAAATGAAAATTTTGCCAAAATAGTATCAAAGCGCTATGCAACCGTTAATTTTTCATCAAAAAAGATTAAATATAAAAATCACAACAAGCTTTTAAAATTTTATAAGTATTGCAGAGGTATTAAAACAGGATTTACAAAACTTGCTGGTAGATGTCTTGTTTCATGCTCTGTAAAAGACGGAATAATGGTTGTTGTAGTAACATTAGACGCACCTGACGATTGGAATGATCATATAGCAATTTATGATTATAGTTTCGATAATATTAGTACAGAAATTTTCAATGATTTAGATTATAGAAATGAAATAGAAATTAAAAATGGAGATATTGATAAAATAAAAGTGAAGGGTTCTACATCTTCTTCAAGAACATTTAGCAATAAATCTAAACCAAAAATTACAAGAAAAGTTGACATTCCTGACAAATTAGATGCACCTATTAAGAAAGGCCAATGTATAGGAAAAATTAAGTATTTTCACAACGACAAAGTCATAGCAGAAAATTTAATTGTTTCAGACCAAAATGTAAATGTTAGAAAAAAAATGAATTTCTTTGGTCCGATTTTTAATTTTATCAAAAATATATTCGTTGGAACAATTAATTTTGTTAAAAATATCTTCAATTGAATTGAACTATGTTTTTCCGATTTCTATGGCCCGTAATTCAGATCTGTCTGTATTGAAAAAAAGTCTTATGAAGTATTTTTCAAAAACATACTTATCTGTTGGTATATTTTCATAATCATCGAATCTAATCTCAAGTGCAGAAAATGCAGATTTATGTGAGACTGTTGAAGCAAAATTAGTTGAGGTAAAAGCTTGCCCAATTAAATAACGTCTTTCTATTGGTGTAGATTTTACACCTATTCCCATGAAATCATTTTTTGTACCAATAACTACTTTTTCAAGTACGTATTCACCTTCAGAATTAATAGCAAGAATCATTGCTGTATCAATTACATTATAAAGTAATATTTTTTTATTATCTGAATTAAAAGTTGCACTTTCTTTGCCAAAACTTGCTTTGATTCCGTCAAGTGGTGAATCAAAATGAGACACGTAATCTATGCTGTCATCACGAAAATCTCCTTCAAATATTGGTATTCCCAATTTATCGTATAAGACTCCCTTTCCTTTTCTTTTCCCATTTTCAAATTTTCCTTCATATATTATTTTAGCACTGTGTGTATCGTAAAGTTTCCCCTCACCATCGTACAATCCGTTTTTAAATTCACCTGAGTATAAAACTTCACCAGATGATATATTATACAACGTTCCTGTCCCAGAATATTTTCCATCTTTGAATTCCCCAAGATAAATTAAGTGTCCATCTTTATACTGTTTACCTTCACCATCATAGAATCCTTCTTTGAAATCTCCTTCATACGAAATTAGCTCACCGTCATATGAATACAAAACACCTTTACCATCATATTTATTGTTGATAAATTCTCCATAATATTTTTTTTTCCCAGTCTTAGGATCATATTCAGTTCCACGACCAGATCTCATACCTTTTTCAAAACTTCCAACAAAGATAACTTTTCCAAAACTGTTAAACTGTTGACCAGAACCATCAAATTTATTATTTTTGAAGTTACCTCTGTAAATTGTGTTTTGTCGTTTATCGTAAATTTCACCTTCTCCGCTATATTGTCCAAGTCCAAAATGTCCTCTATATACCAACTTTCCATCTAAATCGTATTGAACACCGAAACCACTAGGTTTCCCTGCCGACATTTGGCCTTTATAAATAAATCTTCCGTCTATATCCCAAATTTTAGCTTTCCCTGAAAATTGTTGAAGCTTATCCATATCGGTAGATAATTTGGCATGCCATAATTTTCCTTCCAAATTTGGAACAATTAATGTAACGTAAAGATGTATGAATGCACCTATTCCAGCTATAGTTGTAACTACTAATTTTTTTGAAAAATAAATACCTAATATTTTCCAATAATCTTTTTTAGATCTAGGTTTAGCAGCAAGATGTCTAATAAAACGGCTGGTTTTTTTTTGTGCCTCTTGCAGGATTTTATATCCAAAATTCTGGGCTTTTGTTGTCCATTTTGTTATGGCACTAATTTGAGATTGTACGCCGTTTATTATACGTCCAAAAACTTTATCAAAAATTCCTGGATTTTTAGCCAATTTTTAAAAACTCTCCTTTTTGTGTACACCAATATATATGCTTAGTAACTTTCTTGCAGTGATATAATTTTTTGCAAATGTTACCATTTTATGTTCTAATCACCTCAGAAACAGCAAAAAACTGATATGTTATTTTTAGGGAAAATATAAAAACATCACTTTTTTTATATTTTCCCTAAAAATAACATAAAATTTTTTTGAAATACATAAAGTATTACTGCGAAATTTTTATGTTGTTTTAATAAAAAATTGATATTTTCAAGTCATGAAAGAAGTCTAATATAAATTTGTAAAGTGAGGATTGGTTGTTATAAATAAATTTTTTACATCAGAATCTGTTACAGAGGGTCATCCAGATAAGCTTTGTGATCAAATTTCTGATGCAATTTTGGATGAAATTTTAAAAAAAGATTCTTATGCACACGTTGCTTGTGAGGTCGCTGCTTCACCAGGACTCATACATGTGATGGGTGAGATATCAACAAGCTGCTATGTCGATATTTCAGACATATCTAAAAAAGTAATAAAAGAAATAGGGTATAATGACCCTTCTACAGGATTTGATGGTAATACTTGCGGAGTTATAATTTCTGTTAATTCGCAGTCTTCTGATATTGCAATGGGTGTTAATAAATCTTTGGAGTCTAAGTTTGGTAAAAACGAGTTTGAAAATAAGATTGGGGCAGGAGACCAAGGAATTATGTTTGGTTTTGCTTGTGATGAAACTTCAGAATTTATGCCGTTACCAATTTCTTTAGCTCACAAATTAGCTAAACGATTGTCTTATGTTAGAAAGAAAAATATTCTAAATTATTTACGTCCTGATGGTAAAACTCAGGTTACAGTTGAATACGAAGGTAACACACCAAAGAGAATAGACACAATTGTTGTGTCCGCTCAACATCTAGAAAATGTTAGCTCGAAAGTAATTAAAGATGATATCATAGAAAATGTCATAAAACCTATTGTTCCAAAAATAGACAAGAATACTAAAATTTTTGTAAATCCGACAGGAAGATTTGTTATAGGCGGTCCCGTTGGTGATTGTGGTTTAACTGGAAGAAAAATTATAGTTGATACATATGGTGGATATTCTCGGCATGGTGGTGGAGCTTTTTCTGGAAAAGATCCAACAAAAGTTGATCGATCTGGAGCCTACATAGCAAGATATATTGCAAAAAATATCGTTGCATCTGGAATCGCTAAAAAATGTGAAATACAGATCGCGTACGTTATAGGCGTCGCCAAACCTGTTTCCGTTATGGTTGATACCTTTGGTAGTTCAGATTATGCTGATGAAAAAATTGAAAAAGCTGTTTTGAATATATTTGATCTTCGTCCAGCCGCAATAATTGAAAATTTAAAACTTAATAAACCAATATATAGACAATTAGCATCGTATGGTCACATGGGCAGAGAAGATCTTGAAGTTTTGTGGGAAAAGGTTGATAAAATAGAAGAGCTTAAAAATTTTTTTGTTATAAACAAAAGTTGACATTAATTTTGAAAAGGTTACAATCCAACAGCATTTTTTACACAAAAAATAAAAAGAATACAGCAAGCGTACTATGAAAAAAAGTGATTAAGTAATTTAGGAATTAAAAATGGATTTAGATACGAAGATATTGTTGAAGATAAAAGTGAGCCCTTAAAAAAAGAAGTTAGTAATGATTGTCTTATATTGATTGTTTAAGTATAACATGATATAGTGAAAGTTTTGAAAACATTGATAAATTTTGCTGTAAAATTGGAACATGTTCTCATAGATTTAAAAACCGCATATTTTTCGTAATTTTCTCCCAAAACATTGTGGCAAAAATTATAAATTAAATAAAAAAGGTACAAAGCTAACAATAAAGTATTATAAAAAATCTTGTGCTGGTATAGCTCAGTTGGTAGAGCAATTGATTTGTAATCAATAGGTCGTGGGTTCAAGTCCCTCTACCAGCTCCAAAATATAAAATGAGTGCTGTGGTTTTTTTGTAGGTATATGTGAACGTGAAAGCATATAAGTTTAATTTTAGATGGAGGTGCTTGGCGCAATTGTAGGTCTTTTACGCGGAAAGATATGTGATACTACTGGTGGGAGATAGTTAATTAAACAGCTTGGAGATGAAATTGAAAAAAATGGATTAACGATTACAAAAGAGTACGTAAAAGGCCGCGAAAATATTTGTATTAATCCCGCCATAAAAGAACACACAAAAATTGTGGATAGCTCAAATAAAACGGTTTCAACGTTGATAAAAATTATCTCAACCGCTCAGAAAAATAAACCATAAGAGCATGATCCGCTGTGGGATTATTTAAGCGGGAAAAGAAAAATTTTATAATTGTATTGTTTACTTTACAGTCCTTATACCAACACCAAGTTCTGCTACATCAACTAAATTATCAGCTTTGTGTCCAGTTATTTCTTTGAACAGATTTGTACCCTGTTCTTCATTTCCATTTACTGCATTCCAGATGTCGCCTATTCCTTCAAATGCCATATTTGCACCAAAAGCTATCATTATGACACCTTGAACTGCACCTGTCGCACAAAGTTCAGAGCCTATCAACATCTCAGATACTCCTCCAGTTATTCGGAGGATTCCTTGAACAGCCTTATTTTGCAAAATTTCTTTTACAGGATCAGGTAGTCCTGAATTTAAAATAGTTCCAATCAATTTTAAAAGTTGTTCTGATAGCTCATCTATAAGTTTTAACTTTGTGGTCACTACAACGTGCCACATCATTTGATCGGGAGTTTTAAAGTTTTCTGGCAATCTCGCGTGCATTTCGATTAAAAAATCTTGATATTCTTTTTCGATTTCCTCAAAACTATTAAACTCATCTATTTGTTCACTTAGATTTGTAAAAAATATACCCCAACATGTCATAACAGATTCATAAAAACCATCACAGAACAATTTATTCGCTTCAGGGTTATGTACAGTTTGTGCTGTGCCTATAAAGCTAGAAAGATCCCGTGTACAATCTTCCATCATTTCTTGGTATGAGCTGCCAAAATTATGCGGTTCTTTCAAAACGGAATATTTTATAGGTTCAACAAAAACCCAAGGCCATGTTTCTTTTAGATGCTTCGCAAAACGTTTTTGAATTTCAATTATTTTTTCGTAATTTTCGTTAAAATCAGGTGTGATTAAAAATGCATCATCTTTTGCCCTATAAATAGTTGCAGATCCTGGCTGTCCTTGTCTTGCGGATCTACCGACTGCTTGTTCTAAAATTCTTCGATTTTCTGGCATGAATGGAACGATTACATGAAGTCCGTCATTGCTTTTAGCTTCATCACTGAGCCTTATATCCATGCCTCGACCTGCAGCATTAGTTGCAATAGTGATGACTCCTGCATTTCCGGCATTAGCAACAGCGATTCTATCTTCTGTAAGATTAACACCTTTTATAGTTCCGAAAGATGGAAAATTTTCTTTAAAAAACTTTGTGGAGCAAAATAGTTCTACCAAATATTTTGAAGGAAAAATTACTAGTACTGGTCTGCCATCTAAGCTTTCTTCTAAAATTTCATAATTTAATTTTTCAAAAAGTTTGGCTATTGTTTCAGGTTGCTCTTCAAAAGTTACATATTGCTTAGATTCTCTATGTCTTGCAACTCGAAACATATCGATATTGTATGTTTTTCTTAAAATATCTTCATCTCGTTTTTCTCCGATTGTACCTGTTAAACCTGAGATTCTATCGTAAATATTAAAAAATGATTTTTGTGTTAGTAAACAATGGGAAACACTAGATTCTCTTGGCTCAATTCCTTCTTTGATTTCAATCATTTCATGGATGAATTTGTGCCAACGACTACCTTGTTTTGCGTAACCAGTTGAAAAATCTATTATTTCAATTTCATCTTCATTGTCTTCGTTTTTTACTTTTACATAGTGTACATCTTTTTTATATTCTCCAGAAAGTTTAGCTGCCTGAATTAGCATCTCCATAGATTCTTGTGGAGGTACTGGAGTATCAGAGAAAGACTTTTTGAATTTATCGACAAGCTGTGTATACGGTAAACGCCAATTGTTATACACAAACTTTAGTATTTCTTTTGCTTCTTTTATTTTAAATGGCATAGCAATTATTGCAGGATTCATAGCTTGATCTAAAATCATATTGTCAACTTCGTCAACGATTACTACATCATATTTGCGTGTTCGAAACGGCTTTTTACTAAAAATTCCATAAAGCTCTACAAATTGAAGGTTAAAATTTGTAGAATATACAATTTGATTTTCAAAAACTTCTGTGTTAAAGTCTGTAGAGTCAGATGCAGCGGCAACGTTGCTGTCTTTATTCTTTTTATCAAGAACTCCGCTACTAACATTAAATAACCTGTAATATTTTTCTTGTTCTTCTTGACCTATTTTTGCAAGTTCAGTAGTTGAAGTTACGATGTCTATTTTATGCCCAAACTGTGCTAAAACAATGGATAAAGTTGCTATTATAAATGTTTTACCTTCACCGGCCTTTACTTCAGCTACTGTCCCTTTATTACTGTGATTATTAAGAATTTCATCAGCTAAACGTAAAACTGTTAAAACTTGTACTGGGTATGGAATTCGACCATCGTGGCTTTTTATTTTATGAAAAATTTCAGAAAGTTTATTGCTGATATTTCCTAAATCCTTAGAATCTCCAGAAGTAACACTAAAATTTTCTTTATTTATATTACTGAGAATATTTCTCACATATTTCGCGTACTTTGAGTTCGTTCCATCTAATCTCACTAACTCTTCAATTGTCATTGTTTTTTCTTTTTCACTAGGGGCTTTAATCGAGTCCTCTTGTGCAGTAATAGATGATAAGCATAAATCTGATATACTAGGATTTGGGGCAAGAGAAGAATTTTCGGATATTTTTAATTCTTCTAATCTTTCTTTCAGGTTTAATAATTCTGAATATTTATCATTATATATGTTTAAAAGATTTTTGATTTTATCTTCCATTGATATATTTTCAGATTGATCAGGGACTTTTTCGTAAATATTAAAAGGTTTTGTAAGATCAAGACTTAGTAAAGTTTTAAGCTTGATTATTTCATCATTTAATCTACCGATTTCGGATAATATGTACTTACAAAATGAAGTTAAATTTTCGTTATTTTTAGATAAATTGTTAATTGATTTATTATGTAGAACATCTATATCTTTTGTGATCGAGAAAATTCCGCTTAAATTTCTAAACATTTTTTCTGATTTGTTTATAATAAACTGTAAAAAGTTTTGCTTTTCTTTCATTTTTAAAAAATTAATTCTGTTTTGATTTGCCAAAAGATCTTCAGCTTTATTTGCAAGATATTGTGAATATATTCTTTTTTTCTCAGCTTCATAGTTCTTTTTTATTTCTTGTTTATCTAGTTTTGCACTTTGCTCAATCTCTCGTCGCCTTTTTTCCATGAGTTCTTTTTGTTGTTTCTTACAGCGTGCATAAATTTCTTTTTTTATTATTTCTTTCTGTGCTTTAATATTTTTTACTGATTCGTCGTATTCAGCTTTTGTAGGTGGCAAATTTATTTTTGCTCCAACTTGTAATTTTTTTGCCTGAGATTCGCTTATATTATTATATTTTAAAATATCTTTTACAAGTTGAGCTGCACTTATACCATATTCCTTGCAAAAATACTCAGCAATTCTACCGATTGTATCGCCTTTTTGCAATTCAACATATCTAAGAGCAGAAATTGATTCGAAAGAGTATGTAAAAATAAAAATTAGACTTAAAATCAAAGATAAAACTTTTTTAAACTTCATGTGTTTTATCCTCGATACTTGAATATTCTTCATCATAAAGTTTTTTTAGTTCTTTAAAATCTAAAAGATCAAAGTTTTTAATTTTTCTTGTGATTTTATTTCCAACCTTTCAAAATCTTCTGAAAATGCTTTTCTTTCTTTTTTTATCTCTGCTAACAAATTTTCAAGATTTTTTTGTAGCTGGGCTGTTAATTCTTCAGCATATCTTTTAATTTCTTTAGTTGTCGCTTCTACAAGTTTGTCGCCATATAAATCTAATTCTTTATTTATTTCTGCTACCAAATCTTTTTCATAATTTTTTATTTCGAGATTTGCTTGATCCTCTAATTCTTTGATATCATAAAGCGCAGATGCTTGTGGTGCACAAATTGTTGCAATGAGTGTAGATATCATCGCTGCTAGACATAATTTTTTTAAAATTGATTTTATTTTTCATTCTAATTTTTATCTCCAAGATTTTATCCTTATGTTTTACTATATTTTTATTGTTTTTTCAAATCGAAAATTTTTAGAAAAAATGCGATTAGCCTACAAAGACTAACCGTTAATCTTTTCAAAATTTTATCATAACCAAGTTGTTACAACAAAACTATTCTTTAGGTATAAAGGTGTTCATTTTATACCGCTTTGGTGACCCGAACGGGAATCGAACCCGTGTTACCGCCGTGAAAGGGCGGTGTCTTAACCTCTTGACCACCGGGCCATATTTTATATTAGATTATCCCACCACAATTGTGTGCTTTTTTAAACGCCAGAATATGTGATTTTATGCTGGTGATGTTGCTACTGTGGAAGTACCGATCAGAGAATTCCTGTGAAGATCAGCTATATTAACAAAAGCCTCGTCGGTAACAACACATCTGTAAGCTCCTTTAATTGCAGCAAAATTTGTTTTCCCATTTGATCTTGACAGGCAACAACTAAACCCAATAATCGCAAGTAAAGCCGAAATAGTGCCACACAAAAACGAGTAGAAAGAAAAAGATTGCACTGGACGAAAGACCTCCTAAATTAAAATTTGGAAAATAGATTCCAAATTTTAACACATTCACATACAAATTGCAAACACTAGACTTCTTTCATAAATTTCAAAATTAGACTTCTTTTCTAACTACAAAAACATCACTTTTTTTATGTTTTTTTAAGAAAAAATCTATAAAAAATTGATATTTTCAAGTTAGAAAAGGAGTCTATTGATATTTAGTAGTTACGTAAAAAGTCCGTTAAATTAACTTTGTTCTTAATTTTTTTAAAATCTTTTTTTCCATTCTAGAAATTTGTACTTGGGTCATACCAAGACACTTTGCCGAATCTAACTGTGTTTTGAACTGAAAAAATCGCATCTGTATTATTTTTTTATCTAGATCATTCAAAGATAATATCGCATCACGTACAGAAATTTGTTCAGATAAAAGTTTTTCATGCGAATCAGAAAAAATTTCACGAAAACCTTCATTTTCATCTATAGAAAAAACATATTGCGAGGAATTTAAAGCCTCAACAATTTTTTCAACAGTCACACCTAATGTATTGGCAAGTTCACTTAAACTTGGATCTCTGTTGTTATTCTTGATGAAGATTTCTCTTTCATATCTGATTTTGTTGAACAGATCTTTCAAAGATCTGCTAACTTTAAGCTGGTTATTTTCGCGAAACAAACATTTTATTTCGCCTAAGATAAAAGGAACAGCACACGTAGAAAACTTTGTTCCACGTGTACAATCAAACTTTCTCGCAGCTTTAACTAAACCAAGGCAACCAGCTTGAAATATATCATCATATTCAATTCCCTTACCTAAAAACCTAGATACACAGGCACGAACCAGATTTATATTGGACTCTACTAAATTATTTTTCACTTTTAATAGATCTTCTTATAATTGACTTTTCCATGTTAATAACTGTACCTTTTCCAGGTCTAGATGAAACTTTTATTTTGTCCATAAAGCTCTGCATAACAGCAAATCCGAGCCCAGCACGATCACTTCCTCCCGTTGTAAATAATGGCTCCATGGCTTGTCTAACATCTTCAATCCCAGCTCCTTTATCGCGAATTCTAATTAACACTTTACCATTCAAAAAAATTTTAGAATTTATGTATATTGTACCGTTTCCAGATTTATATCCATGAACAATAGAATTAGTTACAGCCTCTGAAACAGCAGTTTTTATATCAGTAATTTCATCTATTGTTGGATCAAGTTGTGCGACAAACGCTGAAATAGCTGCACGTGCGAATGATTCATTTGCAGACTTGCTTGGAAAACTTAAATCAATTTCATTTACACATATGTCCACCATTTACACTCCTCCGAAAAGCACATCACGTAATTAGACTTCCTAACTATAGTTCTGTAATAAACACAAAAAGATACTAAACATATTCTAACCTAGAAACCTACATCTGAAGAATGTTCAAAGAATAAATTCCTGAAAATCTCATTATCTTTTTTAAACCTTCTGGAACATTAGAAATGGCAAGTTTAATTTTTAGTTCACATGCCAGTTTGTATCTGCCAATTATTAATCCAATACCAGATGTGTCCATAAACTTTACTCTTGAAAAATCCAAGACAACAAGTTTTGGCAAATTTTTTTTTATAAAATCATCAATATTTTTTCTTTCGTTACCTATTGCATGGTGGTCTATTTCGCCAATCATAATCACTCTAAGTGTGCTGTCTTTTTCTAATGATAACTCGACTCTCACTCGATTTCCTCACTGTATTAATGTACAATCCAATGATATCTTTCAATAGACTTCTTTCTTAACTTGAAAATATCAATTTTTTATAGATTTTTTCTTAAAAAACATAAAAAAAGTACTGAAAGTCTCACGAACTTAGAAGACTTGACTTTGGATGTAACTAAAATTTTAGAGAATAATGCAAATCACAGTGTATTGACTAAAATTAAATTTCTGATAAAAAAACAAATAAGGAACATATTTATATACACACTTAACGTAATTTGTCAAGTACTCATAACATATTTGATGTAATCTTCTTAATATAACTCCAAAAACATTACTTTTTTTATATTTTTCCCAAAATGAAGATAATTTTTTTAAAATATTACTGTTTTAAAAAAAGATAAAAAAGTGGTTCTTTTGGAGTTATAAAAGAAGCCTAATAGACTTCTTTCGTGACTTGAAAATATCAATTCTATAGATTTTTTTAAAAGAACATAAAATTTTCTTGAAATACGTAGAGTATTACTTCGAAATTTGTGTTGTTTTTAGAAAAAATATAAAAAGTAATGTTTTTATAGTTACTAAGGAAGTCTAAGAACATGTCTTCAATAGCGAGAAATTTTGAGTATTGAAAACAGGTTCTAATTATACTTTTTATTTTTTAGGAGTGAAAATTTTTATGATTTTAGAGAAAATCAAAGCAATTTTAAATGCGCAGTTTGACGTTGAAGAAGATTCAATCACACAGGACACTGATTTTATAAAAGATCTGAATGCAGATTCACTAGATATTGCTGATCTGTTGTCAACTATCGCGGGAGAATTCGAAATTGATGTTGAATCTGAACCCATAGAAAATTTTAAAACAGTTGGAGATCTAGTTGAGTTTATTGAGAAAATTACCAAACAATCATAAAAAAGTAATTTTTTAAAATAATAATGAAATTTTCCTAAAATTTTGAGGTTTTTGAGGAATTGAAAAAAAAAGTAATCATAGCTATGAGCGGTGGAATAGATAGTTCTGTCGCCGCTGCCATGTTGTTGGATCAAAACTTTGACGTAGTTGGAACCACATTTAGATTATCGGAATCATGTGATAAAACAAATGTTGAAGACGCAAAAAAAATATCAAGTGCTTTAGGAATTAAACATATTGAATTTGATATCTCAAAAGAATTTCAAAAAAAAGTTGTAAATTACTTCATAAGTGAGTATTTATCTGGTCGTACACCAAATCCTTGTGTGATCTGTAACAAAAAAATAAAATTTGGGATTGCATTACAAAAAGCACTTGATATGAAATTTGAATTTTTTGCAACTGGACACTACGCAAAAATTTTCAAAAAAGACAACCAATATTATGTTAAAAAAAGTGAACATAAAAAAGATCAAAGTTATTATTTTTGTTTATTGAATCAAAATCAGTTAATGCATATTCTTACACCTGTTGCTAATTTAACGAAAAGTCAAGTCATAAAAATAGCCAAAGAAAAAAAAATTGCGTCGTTTATAAAAAAAGAAAGTCAAGACATTTGTTTTATAAATGGCTCATATCGAAAATTTATGAAAATGCATACACCTGATAATTTTTGCAATTTTCTTGGTTATTTTGTAGACGAAAACAAAAAAAGAATAGGTAGACATGAAGGAATTTTTAATTATACAGTTGGTCAAAGAAAAGGCCTGAATATTTCAACTGGAAAACGTATGTACGTAAAAGAAATAAATGTAAAAGATAAAAGCATTATGCTTTCTGAAAATTTTAAAATTGAGTCAATTTTAGTCTGTAATTTAAATTTCTTAAATAAATTAAATTTTCCAATACGAGCTTTTATTCAGACTCGTTATAATAGTGACTTAAATTTCGGAACAATAGTCCTTTTAAACGATGATGAAGTTTTAATTAATTTCGATCTACCTATAAGATTTGCATCACCTGGACAATTTGCTGTTTTTTATGTAGAAAATATCTTAATAGGTGGTGGGATTATACAAAAAATTTTTTTTAAAAATTACTAATATATACACTAATACAAAAATCAAAAAGACCATTGATTTTAAAATAAAGTGTATAATATAATTGGTTTTATCACTCTTCGGTTTTGAGTGCTAATATTTTTTAAGGGAGGAATTTTTTATTATGGCGATTAAACCACTTTTAGACAAGGTTGTAATAAAGTTGGACGAAGAAAAAAGCCAAAAAACTAGTTCTGGAATAATTCTCACACCCAAATCGAAAGATCAATCTGTTGTTAGTGGGAAAGTAGTTTCGCGTGGTCCAGGTGGAATGATTGATGGAAGAGAAGTTAAGATGTACGTTGAAGAAGGAGACACAATCATTGCTAAAAAATATGCGTGTACTGAAATTAAGGTCGAAAATGAGGAATATGCAATATTACGTCAGTCTGATATTTTAGCCTTAATATGTTAGTTTTGTGTGTTGTTTCGATAGTATCGTGGATCTTATTATAATAATTATAATATAAATATTTTGTTAAGTGGAGGTTTGTACTTTGGCAAAGGAAATTATTTTTGGTGAAGAAGCTAGAAGAGCGTTACTTAAAGGAATAAACAAACTTTCGGATACTGTAAGTGTAACTCTTGGGCCTAAAGGTAGGAATGTCGTTTTAGAAAAAAAATATGGTTCTCCTTTAATAACCAACGATGGTGTAACTATAGCAAAAGAAATCCAGCTTGATAACGCGTTCGAAAATATGGGAACACAGTTGGTTAAAGAAGTTGCTATAAAGACGAATGACGTCGCTGGTGATGGTACAACAACTGCTACTCTTTTAGCAAAAACTTTGATAAGTGAAGGCATGAAGAACGTTGCAGCTGGGGCTAATCCTATGATCCTTAAAAAGGGAATAAGATTGGCTGTAGATGCTGCTGTTGAGGAGATAAAAAAGAATTCAAAAAAGGTAACATGTTCAGAAGACATTGCTCGTGTTGCAACTATATCGGCCAGCGATGAAGTGATAGGAAAATTGATAGCTCAAGCCATGGATAAAGTAGGTTCTGATGGCGTAATAACAGTTGAAGAATCTAAAACTGCTGATACATATTCTGAAGTTGTAGAAGGCATGATGTTTGATCGAGGTTATATCAGTCCTTATATGGTAACCGATAATGAAAAAATGGAAGCTGTAGTAGATGATGCTTATATTTTGATAACAGATAAAAAAATAGTTAGTATTCAAGAAATATTACCTTTGTTAGAACAAATTGTTAAACTTGGCAAAAAGTTGGTAATCATCGCAGAAGACATTGAAGGTGATGCGTTGGCAACACTTATCGTAAATAGTCTTAGACAAACATTTAGATGTGTTGGAATAAAGGCTCCTGGTTTCGGAGATAGAAGAAAAGAAATACTACACGACATAGAAATTTTGACTGGTGGTAAATTGATCTCAGAGGAACTTGGACTTGAATTAAAAAATGCAACTTTGGAACATCTTGGAAAGGCTCGTCAAGTTAAAGTTGAGAAAGAACGCACGATCATTGTTGGTGGTGCTGGTGATAAAAAACTTATACAAGAAAGAATTTCTCAAATTCGTACGCAGATAAATGATACTACGTCAGATTTTGACCGCGAAAAATTTCAAGAACGTTTGGCAAAACTTGCTGGTGGTGTTGCTGTTATCAAAGTCGGAGCAGCTACAGAAGTTGAAATGAAAGAGAAAAAATTGCGTATTGAAGATGCACTTGCGGCAACAAAAGCAGCCGTAGAAGAAGGTATTGTAGCAGGTGGTGGTGTATCCTTAATAAATGCTTTACCAGCTGTTGAAAAAGTAGTCAATTCAGCCTGTGGAGATGAAAAAACAGGTGCTATGATAGTCCTAAGATCGCTTGAATCACCGTTATGTCAAATAGCTCAAAATGCAGGATTAGAAGGTTCTGTTATAGTTAACAATATAAAGAAAAAAGAGAGAGTAGGATACGGTTTCAACGCATTAACTGGAGAGTATGGTGATATGATTTCAAACGGAATTGTTGATCCTACTAAGGTAACTCGGAGTGCTTTGCAAAATGCAGCATCGGTAGCGGGTATGGTTTTAACTACTGAATCACTAATAGTTGACAAAAAGGAACCAGTAAATAATTCTCCATCACCGGCTGTTGATCCTGGTATGGGTATGTATTAATTCATAAAATTTGTAAAAGTTTTATTTGGTGAATTATTGGTTGACTTATCATATATTATTTGTTACCATTATGGTATGTTCTATATGATTTGTCGTTCTAGTAAATTCTGGTAGTTAAAGTATGTAATTTTTGGATAAATTGTTATTTAGTTAAGAATATAAAGTACACATTAGCTTTTCTAAATTTGTTATGGAGGATTGTTAGGTTTGTCTGATACTTTGATGCCAAAATCAAGTTCGATCAAAAGATCTAGTTATGTAGTTGATGCTTCTGGTTTGCCTCTTGGTAGACTTTCCGCTCAGGTTGCCTCGATACTTAGAGGTAAGACTAAACCGATTTTCTCTCCACATGTTGACTGCGGTGATTTCGTTTCGGTGATAAATTGTGATAAAGTTGTTTTGACTGGTAAAAAATTAACATCTAAACGTAAGTATAAGTATACAGGTTATGTTGGTAATTTGAAAACTTTAAAGTACAGTGATTTGATGTCTAGTAAACCAGATAAAGCAGTGCGTGTTTCAATTAAAGGAATGCTACCGGCGACGTCACTTAGCAGAAGACAGATACGTAGGTTAACTTTATATTTGGGTGATGTTATAAAGGAAGATAAAAGTTTTAAAAAGTGGACTTATTTTAGAAAGATAAAGGTGCGATAATGTACGAAGATAAATCTTGTTCACGCGGAACTGGCCGAAGAAAAAATGCGGTAGCGCGTGTTAGATTGTACTCAGGTTCAGGGAAGATAACAATTAATGGGTCAGACATAAACAGTTATTTTAAGTGCGAATCGCATAAAATTTTTGCTAAAGGGCCTTTTTTTATTTTTGAAAATTCTGAAAAGTTCGATGTTATATGTAGGGTTAATGGCGGTGGCCTTTCGGGTCAAGCTGGTGCGATACGTCATGGAATCGCTAGGGCCCTTAATTTGCTTGATAGAGAAACGTTCAGATCAGAACTCAAAAAAGCTGGTTTTTTGACGCGTGATCCACGCATGAAAGAACGAAAAAAATATGGGCTTAAAGCTGCTAGGAAACGTCCTCAGTTTTCTAAACGTTGAGGTGGTTGAATGTCTTTTACATGTATACATAGGGTTATAATAATCAACAAACAAAAGGTTGTAAAAGTTCCTGTCGGGTTAAGGATGCTTGTTCGTAGAGTTTGCAATTCTGTATTTAGAAGAGAAGATTTTAGTAAATCAGCCGATGTAAGCGTTATTTTTGTTGACAATGCTTACATACAGGATCTTAACAAAAGGTACTGTAATAAAGATGTGCCTACGAATTTACTTTCTTTTTCCACACTTAAAGATGGTGAATTTGAAGTAAACCCTGAGACAGGTGCAAAAATAATAGGTGATATCATAATTTCTTTAGAAAAAGCTAAAACGACAGTTGATGAATCTTATGGTGGCGGTTTGATTTTATCTTTGGAAGAATTGGTAATGTCGTGGACTGCGCATGGTCTTCTCCATCTTTTGGGTTATAATCATGAAAAAAGTTGTTCGGATAACATGCAGATGATTGAGAAGGTCAACAATGTTATGAACCTTGTCGGTTTTTCTCGTTCAAGGTTAACTATTTGATTCAAATTTTCGTGTCGAAAAGCAATTGTAGTCACAAATATTCTAAAAGATTGTTTTTTTAAGTTTATTGTACACTTTTGGATGTATATCTTAGTATGATCTTGTAGGATTTGTTTTTTTACAAAACTGAACTAACTTTTTCCAATATCTCTTCATCTATACTCTTTATGTCAGCACCAAGTAAAAATAGTTTTCCAGCTATATTCTCGTATCCACGTTCAATATAGGCAGTGTTTTCAACAATAGTCGAACCATTAGCAGACAATCCGGCAATTATTAAAGCTGCACCAGCACGCAAATCTGATGCCTTTACGTTTGTTCCAGAAAGTTCTCCAACGCCTTCTATGACCGCAAGTCTTCCGTCAACCGAAATTTCTGCACCCATCCTTCTAAGTTCAGAAACATGTCTAAATCGATGATCCCATACACATTCACTTACCATACTAGTACCTGAGGCTCTTGACAACAATGCGACTATCTGTGGTTGCATATCCGTAGGAAAACCAGGATATGGCATTGTCTTTACGTTACATTTGTTTAGCTTGCCTGTTGACATCAACCTGATTGAGTCGTCGCTAATTTCAATATCTGCTCCTATTTCTTCAAGCTTTGCAGTAATAGACTCAAGGTGTTTTGGAATTATACCTTCAACGGTTATATTCCCGTTTGTTGCCAGAGCTGCAGCCATATAAGTTCCAGCTTCAATCTGGTCTGGAATTACCTGATAATTAGTCCCTCTTAATTTTTTTACACCACAAACTTTTATTATGTCTGTCCCAGCCCCTCGTATATCTGCGCCGCAACTATTTAAAAAATTAGACAGATCTACTACATGTGGTTCTTTTGCTGCGTTTTCTATTATCGTTGTACCTTCAGCTTTAACTGCAGTTAGAATAGTATTTATAGTAGCTCCGACAGAAATTACATCAAGATAAACTCCATTCCCAACTAATTTATCGCACTTTATTTTTGTGATTCCACCAGTAACGTCACATTTAGCTCCAAGAGCTTCAAATCCTTTTATATGCTGATCAGTTGGTCTTAGTCCAAAGTCGCATCCGCCTGGCATAGCAACAGCAGCTTCACCAAATCTACCAAGCATTGCACCTAGTAAATAATAAGATGCCCTCATATGTCTTATTTCGTCAAAATCTGCACAAATATTTGATACGTGGCGAGCGTCTACCTCAAGTGAATTTTTGCCAACAACTCTTACTTGAACGCCAATTTGTGCAAGAACACAACACATAAGCGATATATCACTTATATCAGGTACATTTTCTATTCTACATACTTTACCTATAAGGACCGTGGCTGGCAGTATAGCTAGGACTGCATTTTTTGCACCAGCAATTTTCACGTTACCTTTTAAACAAAATCCACCTTTTATTTTTATCTTCTTCAGCCTAATCACGGCCTTTCTAACGATAATACTTATTTATCGAACGTTATTGACAACTATCAGAAAACAACAAAAAAATGAATATTTTATTCTATAGTTTGTACTAAATTTTTAAAAATAAGTCAATAAACAGATTTTTTCATAACCTAAAAAAGATAAAGAAATTATTACTGTGTTTTTTTCGTTTTGACAGAAAACTTTCCAAAAATCTGCATTTTAAATCGATGTTGGCAGGTTTTTATGAAAGAAGGCTATTACTAGTATATCCAGAAAGACGTAACGGATTTTGTTATTTTAGAATATCAATTATTTTTAATTTCAGTTACCGAATAATTTCATTATTCTGTCAAAAAAAGTTTTTTTCTTTTGGTAATTCTTAGGACTAGAAATTGATTCAAATTTTTTTAACAAATCTTTTTGTTCTGAGGTTATATTTTTTGGAATTTCTACAATTATCTTTACTAACTGGTCCCCTCGGCCACGACCATGAACATGTGGCATTCCCTTTCCTTTAAGCCTGAATACATCACCGTGTTGAGTTCCTTCGTGCACATGATATTCTGATTTACCATCAAGCGTTGGTACTGTCACTTCTGTGCCAAGTGCGGCCTGGACAAAAGTTATTGGCATTTCACAAAGTACATCATTCCCTTTACGTTCAAATATAGGATGAGATCTAACGTTAATTTCTATATGAAGATCTCCACAATTCCCACCATTTATACCTGCATTCCCTTTTCCTCTTACGTTCAAAACTTGACCATTATCAATACCTGCTGGTATATCGACTTCCAATGACTCAGATACGCGCATCCTTCCATTACCTTGGCATATATTGCATGGATACTCTATTATTTGGCCAGAACCACCACATGCATCACAACTCCTTGAAGTCTGTATCGTACCAAAAGGAGTACGTTGACCCAACACAATATGTCCACTTCCATTGCATGTATGACATTTCACTCTGGAAGTACCATTTTTAGCACCGCTACCAGAACAAGATTTACATTTAATTATATTTTGATATTTTATGTTTTTTTTACAACCCTTAGCAGATTCTTCAAAACTTAAAATTGCAGATGTTTCAACATCTGATCCTTTTTTAGGACTTCTTTTAGACCCTGAGCTGCTTCCAAATCCACCAAAAAAACTACCAAATATGTCGCCCAAGTCAAAATCCGTATCAAACCCAGAGGTGTATTGACTATATCCATCACTACCAAAATTCGGATCTACACCTGCGTGTCCAAATTGGTCGTATCTAGATTTTTTATCTCTATCTGAAAGTACTTCATAGGCTTCATTTATCTTTTTAAATTTTTCTTCAGCAGTCTTATCACCTTTGTTTAAATCTGGATGATATTTTTTTGCAAGTTTCCGATAAGCTTTCTTTATTTCGTCTTCCGATGCGTCCCTTGAAACACCTAACAATGAATAAAGATCTTTTTTAGGCAATCCTTGTCTCCCCTTATCTTAATTTTTAATAGATTTCTTTTGCTAAGAATCTTTTTAGAACCTGTCTTCAATAGACTTCCTTTATGACTTGAAAACGTTAATACGCTGTATTAATTTTTACTTAAACATATCGAACACTCTCGGTTTTTCGCGTACCATATTTTTAAATGTAGCTACTATATTACCTTTTTCTTTCGTTGATCGTCAATATATATTGATATTTTCAAGTAACAAAAGGATTCTATTTTTTTATTAGGCATACAGAGTGAGAACTAATACCTTCTTTTCTTCCAGTAAAACCCAAACCTTCCTCAGTTTTAAATTTAATGTTGATATCATCAAATTTTATACTGCAAGCACATGATATGTTTTTTCTCATATTAACTGAATACTTTTGAAGTTTAGGTTCTTGCACAATAACGGTAGTGTCTATATTTATAATCTTAGCTTTTGCATTTTTTACAATTTTTGCCAATAGATCTATACTTCTAGCGTCTTTATATTTTTTATCTGAGTCAGGGAAATAATCACCTATGCTACCCATCGTAGTGGCACCCAAAAATGAGTCAATTATGGCATGAACCAGAACATCTGCATCCGAATGTCCAATAAGACCATATTCATGGTCGATTATTACGCCACCTAGGACTAATAATCTGTTCTTTACAAGTTTATGAACGTCATAACCGTGACCTATTCTTAGATACATATAGCCTCCTTTTCTTTAAATACTGTTTTTGGAATTTTTGTGATGATTGTATTTACTTTTCTATGATTTCGATTCACAATATTAGCTTCTTCTTTCAAACTAATCATTCCCCAAGAATAGTAATCTTTTGTCTCTGAAACATTATAAATCTCAAAAATACCGTCTTCGTTAAAACTATAAAATATTCTTTTAACAGAGAATAAGCTCGGTATTTTATATCCTCATAAACTGATTTTGGAGATTGCTGAGATGGATATCATTGACTTGTTGTAGTGAAAAGATATGCCGCGTCTATCACCAACCAAGTAATGCTGGCATTAATATATGTTGCTACATTCGTATTTGCATTCCACTTAACGGTCGTTGACACTGCAAATTCGATTTTTAGTTGAGATAAATCAGCATTTAAACTAAAAGTACTAATCTAGTTAGAAAAAAATATTTTTTTATCATTAACAAGTATAAAATATTCACTTGTGAAATTTTCTAAAAAGTCATAAAACACAATCGCATGAATGTCTGTATTTTTTATTTTTTCAGTAATGCTATTTATTTTTTTACCATTACTATCAAAAATATCAATTTTATTTCCTTCTAAAAAAGTTATTCCAAAAACATAATTATCATTTGCTTCAATAACATTGTAAATTTCGAAATTTTCAGATGTATGTAATATATTTGTTCCGAAGAAATTATTTGATATTTTATATCCATTTTCTGATTTTAAGACAAACAAATGTGAATACGCGCCATTTCCTGTAGAGTACAATATCATACAGGAATTTTTACCATGTACTATGTCCTTGACTTCACCATAACGAGTATAATAAAATATATCCTCAGGTGATTTAAAATTTACTAACAAATTTTCTATAGGAAACAAACAGGATAATAAATATAAAATTGTAAACAAAATTATGGATAAAGTAAAATTAAGTTTTTTTCTAATAATTTTTAATTTTTTAATTATTAAAAAAACGATTGTAGATATAATCCCCCAAAAAATAATTCTAAAAACTCCAGATAACACAGTTAATTATCCCCCAACCACTTGATGTGGACGTAACAAGTGTCCTTGTGTGGCATATAGAGTTTCCCTTTATTCCTGTTTTCGCCGAGGCTATTTTGTTCAAATGTGGTAGATGGTTCTATTTCTTTTTTTACTTGATAAACTACCGTTGTCTCAGCACCAAAAATTGCTTTAATACAGTTGACAACAGCTTTGGCAGCAGTTCCAAAGAAGTTACCGATTTCCTTCCAAAACATGCCATCTTGATCTTTGCGACTAACAGGATTATTTCCGCAGTAAATGTACATATTTTTGTCATTTATTCCTTGATCGGTAGAAATATAGCCATCAGCATTGATAAATCTTCCTGTTTCCGTATCATAGAATCTTGAATTCAAATAATAAAGCTCTGTTTCAGTATCGTAATAATAACTACGGTATCTAAGAGGATTAATCTCTCCGATTTTATTTCTAGAAGTGTCATTAATTGAAATTACTTTCCCCCCAAGAATTATACTCATAATCAACTATAACTTTGCCAAACTTATCGGTGATCCCCACAATATCTCCCTGAGCGTTTTTAACGTAAAAGTACTGGTTGTTTTTGTATGTAAATCCCACAACTTCACCGTTACCATCAATCTGCCAGCAAATTGTTCCATCAT
>Ga0209737_10000766_pt1 | contig 24617 bp, 17 predicted proteins | sample TergutCu122P3_FD_187284 | JGI IMG/M metagenome (GOLD analysis project Ga0209737, IMG submission 187284) | Cubitermes ugandensis P3 segment gut microbial communities from Kakamega Forest, Kenya - Cu122 P3 (SPAdes) (version 2) | ecosystem: Host-associated > Arthropoda: Insects > Digestive system... | reverse complement strand
TCAATTTATGCTCAAAATTTTCGAAATTGTAATCCTAATACAAACCATCGGAAAAATCAACCCCGTTTACTCTAAAATTACAACAAAAAAAAGAATTTGGAAAAATGACTTTTTATAGAGGACTCAAAATTACATCTTTATTATATCATCTTGGGAAAAAATATTGAAAACAACGCTGATACCGAAACTCACAAAAAGCAAATTGAGAACTATAAACCCGAGGTATTAGAGAAAACAAAATTTGTTAAAGAGAGATATTGTAATTAGTCCTTCTAAGTTCTTCTTGGCCGTAATTTTTTCTTCTTTGGGTTTCCTTTTAAGAATTAATAATATCTTTGTCGGGCAATAATAAAAAAATATTATCTAATGGGAAAATTTATCATCGAAGGTGGGCACGAACTTAAAGGCGAAATTGTGCCACAAGGGGCGAAAAATGAAGCGCTTCAAGTAGTATGTGCCGTTTTGTTAACGCAAGAACCTGTAATCATTAAAAATATACCGAATATATTAGATGTAATGCGGCTTATTGAAGTGCTTGCCTCAATGGGCGTTGAAGTTACTCCTATTTCGGAACATGAATACAAGTTTCAAGCCAAAGACGTTCATTTCGATTTTATTAAGTCGGAAAAATTCATGCAACTGTCGAGTGCCATTCGTGCTTCCTTTATGACGATAGGTCCGTTGTTGGGGCGCTTCGGAAAAGCGTATGCCGCATCTCCGGGGGGCGATAAAATAGGAAGACGACCACTAACTACCCATTTTGAAGGTTTTTTTAAGTTAGGCGCGTCGTTCAACTATCTTGAAAAAGAGAATATCTATGAACTTTCTGCCGACAAATTAACGGGAGATTATCTGCTGCTAAATGAAGCCTCAGTAACCGGTACGGCAAACATTGTGATGGCGGCGGTTTTAGCAAAAGGTAAAACGACTATTTTTAACGCCGCTTGCGAACCTTATTTGTTGCAGCTTTGCACTATGCTTAACAAAATGGGCGCAAAAATTAACGGAATAGGGTCTAATTTGCTAACCATTGAGGGGGTGGAGGTACTGCATGGATGCGAACATACTATCTTACCCGACATGATTGAAATTGGAAGTTTTATAGGCATGGCTGCCCTAAACCGCTCAGCAATCACTATAAAAAATTGCGCCTGCGAACATCTGGGCATCATTCCATACACATTTTCAAAATTAGGGATTCCGGTGCAACAAACAAACGACGATATTGTCATCCCCAAATTATCGCATTATGAAATAGAGCGACAATTAGATGGTTCTATCCTTACTATTAGCGATGCGCCATGGCCCGGCTTTACCCCCGACTTGATAAGTATTGCTTTGGTAACCGCCACCCAAGCTAAAGGGAGTGTACTGATTCATCAAAAAATGTTTGAAAGCAGACTGTTTTTTGTTGACCACCTGCAAAATATGGGCGCGCAAATCATCTTGTGCGACCCCCACCGCGCTACAGTTATTGGGCTAAATCACGAAAAGCAACTCCGCGCTACACAAATGAGCTCTCCCGATATAAGAGCCGGTGTTTCCCTTCTACTTGCTGCACTTTCTGCCAATGGAACAAGTGTCATTCAAAATGTTGAACAAATTGACAGAGGATACCAAAATATTGTAGAGCGACTTAACGCATTAGGAGCTAAAATTACAAGAGAAAAATAATAACTGTTGAGCCATGAGAATACAATTTTTCTTATTCCAGTTTTTTCATCCTTTCCTTGCTTTCTGCATTCTACTTTCTACTTTCTGTCTATTGTCATTAAGTTGTGCAAAGATTGTAACGCCAACAGGAGGCCCTAAAGATGTTACCCCGCCTGTAATTCTGGCAGAGAAACCGGAAAACGGAAGTACGAACTTTCATGGAAAAACCATAAAAATTACTTTCGATGAGTTTGTTACACTCAACAACCCTATTGAAAATGTTATTTTTTCTCCACCCTTAAATGAACGTGTTGAATATACTACAAAAGGAAAATCGGTAATCGTTAAAATGCGCGACACCCTTCGCGAAAATACTACCTACAACATTCTTTTTTCCGACTGTATCCAAGATTTTAGAGAAGGAAACAAAATAAACAGCTATAATTATGCTTTCTCTACCGGCGATTCCATAGACCGGCACAAACTTTTTGGAATGGCTGTAAACGCAGAGACCAACAAACCGGAAGCCGGATTTTTTGTGATGCTATACGAAACCGATATTGACTCATTGCCTTTAACAACGCGCCCCAATTATATTACTAAAACAAACGCGCAAGGTTATTTCTTTTTTAACCATCTAAAACCACAATCCTACAAACTATTTGCTCTTAAAGATATTAACTCTAATTTAATCTACGATTTGCCCAATGAGATAATTGCCTTTTCCAACAGCCTGCACCTTGCTAAATATTATGCCACAGATTCATTACTCAATCTCGATACTGCTGCATTTATAACACTAAGAACTTTTCAAGAAAAAGATACGATTCAACTACTTTCGCCTTTGCTCAACCTGCAGCGTGGCTTATATCGTTTCCCTTTTAAAAACTCTATTGATTCTTACGACTTTCAAGTAGGAAGCGAACCCGCTATTGATTTTTTTTCCACAATGAATACTACAAAAGATACGCTTTCATTGTATTTAAAAACTTTTTTTAAAGACTCTGCCATCGTTTATGTCAATACCAACGATATAAGGATAGATACTGTAGAATTGCTACCCTATAAAGCACCGCAACAAACCGGAAGGAATAGAAGGGTTGTTACACCCAAATTAAACATTAATGTGACGAACAAAGATGACTTATACGCACCCACCTTGCTCAATTTCTCATACCCTGTGAAACCTGTTGACAGTGCTCAAATGCTTGTTATTGCTGCTATTAAAGGAGAAAAAGATACTACAACTGTTTTTTTGAGCGTCCCCGACAGCCTCGTTTTGCAAATCCCCATTCCTTTTGCTTTTGAGCCTAAAATCAATTACACAATATGGATGAAAGATTCAACACTGTACGGCTACGATGGCACTACAAACGATACTCTTACTACTACACTTTCCAAAAAAACCGAGAAAGAGTATGGCAACTTAATCATCAATTATAAAATTAAAAATAATGATGCCGATTTTATTGTAGAATTGATTTCTTCCAACCAGAAAGTAGTTTCAAAAAATATAATCACAACATCGAAAACCATAGAATATAAGCATCTCCTTCCGGGAGGTTACCGCATTAGGGTTACTGAGGATGTAAATAGAAACGGGAAATGGGATACAGGAAATTACAGAATGAATCTTCAGCCCGAAAAAATTTTTACAATTGCCAAAGAAATGACGGTGAGAGGCTTTTGGGATGTTGAGGAGGATGTTGAGTTGTTGGTGCCTTAAGTATGAATAAGTATTATATTGGCATTAGCTCTGTTGAAACCTTTTTATCTGATTTTAATCCCAAGCTCTTCAATTGAATGGCTTGATTTACCAAGTTTCCTTTTCCCTCTTTTAATTGCCCCAACGCCTTGTCATATTTATCCTGACTTGCTTTGATACTGCTTCCAATCTCTTCAAATGTTTTTGTGAAACCCACAAATTTCTCATAAAGAGCTTCCCCTCGTTTTACGATTTCCATAGCATTTTTGTTTTGCCACTCTCTTCTCCATAAGTCGGAGATTAATCTTAAACAGGCAATTAAATTGGTTGGGCTAATCAGTAAAATGCGTTTTTCGTAAGCGTACGACCATAAATTTGGGTTGCCTTGTAAAGCAGCAAAATAGGCAGGCTCAATAGGTATAAACATCATCGTAAAATCTAATGAGGTTTCAAAATTGTCGTATTTTTTATTGCTAAGTTGTTCAATGTGAATATATATAGATTGCAGGTGTTCGTCAAGAAATTGCTTTTGCTCGTCAGGATTGTCGGTAGCTACCAATTTGTCGTAAGCCACCAACGATACTTTTGAGTCAATAATGATAACTCTTTCGTCCGGTAAATTAATTTTCACATCAGGTCTGAGTAGGTTGCCCTCTTCATCTTTCATAGATTGCTGAATAAAATACTCTCTATTTTTAGACAAGCCCGAATCTTCTAAAATGCGTTCTAAAATCATCTCTCCCCAATTTCCTCTTTTTTGTGGCTTTCCTTTTAGGGCAGTTGCCAAATTATTTGCTTCTGCACTCACTTTGTTGGTTTGTTCCTGCAATTCTTTCACAACTTTTTCTAAAGAAAATCGCTCTTTCGATTCCTTGTCGTACGTTTCTTCAACTTTCGTTTTGAATTTGTTAATGTCTTCTTTTAAAGGACTTAACAACGTTTCAATACTCGTTTTGTTGACTTCCGTAAATTTTATTGATTTTTCTTCAAACAGTTTGTTGGCAATTTTTTCAAACTGCAAATGCGCTGTTTTTTGGAGTTCTTCAAACTCTTTTTTTTGGTTTTCTAATTTTTCCGATAAAAACGAGTTATTTACCAATAGTTTACTCACTTCTGAAGTAATTTCATAGTGCTTCTCGTTCAGTTTTTTATTTTCTTCTGCTATTTCTTTATTTATTTCTGCCGCTGCGTTTGCTCTTTCTTCATTAATTTTAGAGAGAATAAGAGTTTCGTTGAATCTGTGATTCAAATTATCGAACTCTTTTTTGGGAACGTTTTTTGATTTATTAAGAAAAGAGAAGAAAAAATAGGCAGCAACTGTTCCAGTTAGGAAGCCAAATGTTAGATATAAAAGTTCCATAGGTTAGTTATTATTTTTGATTACTTTTTTTTAATTTGCAAAGATATTTTTTAATGTTGTATCTCAATTATTGAACCCAAAAAAGTAGGTATTTTACAACATTTCGAAAAACATCTTATTTTTGCACGTTTAGTAATGGCAGGTTTCTACCTCCCATTACAGCATTGTATTAAAAATTATTACACAATTATCATGGATAATTTTATTGTTTCCGCAAGAAAATATCGCCCCTCCACATTTAATACCGTTGTGGGACAAGATGCTATCGTTTCTACTCTAAAAAATGCGATTAAGACACAGCAAGTTGCGCAGGCATTCCTATTTTGTGGGCCTCGTGGGGTAGGCAAAACTACGTGCGCACGCATCTTTGCAAAAGCGCTTAACTGTCTGCAACTTACACCAGAATTTGAACCCTGCAACGAGTGCGAATCGTGCAAATCATTCAACGCCTCAGCCTCTTTCAACGTGTATGAATTGGATGCTGCTTCCAATAATTCCGTAGAAGATATTCGCTCATTGGTAGAGCAAGTACGTATTAGTCCGCAAGGCGCTAAATTTAAAGTATATATCATCGACGAGGTACACATGCTTTCTAATCAGGCGTTCAACGCTTTTTTGAAAACGTTGGAAGAACCGCCTCCCTATGCCAAGTTTATCTTGGCAACCACCGAAAAACATAAAATCATCCCTACGATACTGTCTCGCTGCCAAGTGTATGACTTTAAGCGCATTGTAGATAGCGATATTATGAAGCAATTAATGTATGTAGCGCAAAAAGAGGAAGTGCAAGCAGAAGAGGAAGCCCTGCGCGTAGTGGCCTCAAAAGCCGACGGTGCACTCCGAGATGCCCTCTCAATTTTCGACCAGTTGGTAAGTTTCTCCGGAAAAAATATTACCTATCAAGCTACCATTCAACATCTTAATGTATTAGATGTAGATAACTATTTTAAAATGACCGACTTTTTGTTTAGTGAAGACAACGCTTCCTCATTGCTTCTGTTTGACGATATTTTGAACAACGGCTTCGACGGGCAACATTTCATTTCGGGTTTGGCTTCACACTTCCGACTATTATTAATGTCTCAAAACCCATCTACTATTAAACTAATGGAAGTTTCGGATTCGGTAAAACAACGTTTTTTTGAACAGGCAAAAAAAGCGGATAAACAGTTGTTGCTTCGCGGTTTAGAATTGGCAAACCAATGCGATTTTAACTATAAACTGTCTCAAAACAAGCGCCTCAGCGTAGAAATTTGCCTAATGCAAATTAATGGTAATTATGTGTATAAATTGAATGCCGGTGTCAGGCAATCACGGGAGAAGTAGTGCAGATCAACAGCCATCCACCGAATTTGGAAGTTTGGTAACATCCACAACGCCTCAGCAGTCGGTGCGCGGCTTTGTAGCACCAACCTCAGCACCTATTAAGAAAACGCCGGATATTAATGATATTATTGGTGAAAGAGTGAGGGAGCGAAGGAGTGATGACGTGAGGGAGGAGGGAGAAGGGAGAAGGGAGGAGGGAGAACTGTTAGTTCATGAAGCAGCATTAGTTGAGGAAGAAGGGCGGAGTCGTTTAGATGAGGATAAGAAAATGGATTTTTCCATTGCGTGGAGCAACGCATTCGAGCAAGTTTTCTCTTCAATCCCCACGATTTATATTCCTCTAAAAGAAATATTACCCAAAATTGAAAACAATAGTATCACTGTTAACGTTAAAAATGATGTCCAAAAAGAACATTTTGAAGCGAAAACAAGAGACTTATTGTCATATTTGCGCACACATTTTGATGAAAAAGTAGAAAATATTGTTGTAGAAACGAACGAACAATTAGAAACAAAGAAAATTATTTACGATGCAAAAGACAAATTGCAGAATTTTAAGGAGCAGAATGGTGAGTTTGAAGATTTTATACAAATATTAGACCTGAAAATTAAAGATTAAATGGATATTTATATACCCAATCCGATTTTAGAAAGGAAGACTATCTTAAAGAAATACAGAGCGTTATGCCAATTGATTCCACCTCGTGCTTCGAAGAAGCAGCGTGCTCTTTTTCATAAGGCATTTGCGTTGGCGGTGGATGCACACAAGGATATGCGGCGCAAAGGCGGCGAGCCATACATTTATCACCCTATCGCGGTAGCGCAAATCATTGCTCAAGAGATTAATTTAGGTGTAACTTCTATGATTGCGGCGCTTTTACATGATGTTGTGGAAGATACGGATTATACTTTGAAGGACCTGAAAACAATGTTCGGCGAAACAGTTGCTAAAATTGTTGATGGACTTACCAAAATAGAAGATATTGTTGTGGATGTTGACCAATCGGTGCAAGCGGAGAATTTTAAAAAAATATTGCTTTCTACTGTGGAAGATGTGCGGGTAATTTTGATTAAGCTGGCAGACCGATTGCACAACATGAGGACTCTCAGCGCATTACCACAAGAAAAACAATGGAAAATATCTTCCGAAACCACCTTCTTTTTCGTTCCTATTGCGCACCGCTTAGGGCTTTATTCTATAAAAAGCGAATTGGAGGATTTAGCGATGAAATACAACGACCCAACGGAGTATAATAAAATTCTACACGCGCTTGAGTCAACAGCTACTGAGAGAAATACATTGATTGAAGATTTTAAACTACCTATCATTGAACGGTTGGTAGAAGCAGGCATTGAGGCAGATGTAAGTAGCCGAACAAAATCGGTGTATTCTATTCATCAAAAAATGATTAGAAAAAAGATTAATTTTGAGGACATTTACGACATATTTGCGGTTCGCTTCGTGTTTGACTCGCCTCCCGAAGATGAGAAAATAATTTGCTGGCATATTTATACGCTCATTACCGAGCTCTACAAAACCAATCAGGCACGAGAAAGGAACTTTATTACAAACCCGAAGCCTAACGGCTATCAGGCGTTGCACGTAACAGCCATGAGCAGGTCGGGAAAATGGGTAGAAGTGCAAATTCGCTCACGCCGCATGGACGAAATTGCTGAAAAAGGACTTGCCGCACACTTTAAATACAAAGAAGAGAATAGAAGTCCGCAAGAATACGAAAACAGAGTAGAGGAGTGGCTTACAAAAATTAGAAGTATGCTGAAAAGCGAAGATACTACGGCATTGGAATTTTTAAACGAAGTGAAGTTAAATCTTAATTTGAAAGAAGTTATCGTTTTTACCCCAACAGGAGAAAGAAAGGTCTTGCAGGCAGGGGCAACAGTGCTTGATTTTGCTTACGATTTGCACACCAAGCTTGGCAATCAGTGTATTGGAGCAAAAGTAAACTATAATATTGTTCCTATAGATTATGTGCTTCGCAACGGCGATCAACTTCAAATCATTACTTCTAAAAAGCAAGTTCCCAAGCCGGAGTGGATTAACTATGTAAAAACCGCACACGCGAGAGAAAAGATAAAAGAGGCTATCCGCGAAGAACATAAGAAGAAGGAAGAGCAAGGGAGAAAAAAATTAGCAGAAATTTTTGAACAGTTAAAAATTGAAAACAACGCTTCAAATATTGGTCGTGTACAAGCCGATGCTAAAATTCTTTCGCAGTATGAGTTTTATAACCACATAGCCGAAGGTATTATCACGAAGGAAAGAATTAGAAAGATTTTTCGAAAAAAATCAAACAAAAGCGCAAGCGATGATTTTAGAAAACAGATTGCCGATAATCTGAAAAATAAGGAGATAGATAAATTAATTGACGAACAGTTGGAGAAAAAGCCTGAGGTGTTCTTGTTGGATGAAACTTCCGATGTAATTCGTTATGTAATTGCGGAGTGCTGCAATCCTATTCCGGGAGACCAAGTGATGGGGTTTCAGATTACCAACGATACCATTGAGGTGCACCAAACGAAATGCCCGAGCGCCATTGAACAAATGTCGAAATTTGGAAACCGTATCATTAAAGCCAAGTGGCGCAAAGAAGCAAATGTAGCTTTCTTGTCGGGCATTCGTATTGCAGGCTTCGATAGAAAAGGCGTGATAAAAGAGATTATTGATGTGGTATCTTCGCAAATGGAATTGAATATCAAAACGCTCGATTTTTGGTCGAAAAGCAATACCTTCTCAGGGAAGCTAATGATTTACATTCAAAACGTAAAGGCTTTGAATGAGCTCATAGAGAGTTTGTCAAAAATTGAGCAAGTAGAAAAAGTGGAGCGCATTGCGCCCGAATAAACAGTATCAATTCTTCAAAAATCTTCCCACTCCTAATAGGGTATTGTTTGAAATAATTTTGTATAGATATATGCTGTTTTGCAAACTTTCTATGTTTATGGTATTAACGCCTCCGCTTACACGATAAGTAGCCGCCTTTTTCCCTTCAATGGAATAGATTTCCAGAACACCCTCTTGAATTTGATGGTCTATCTCAAAATTAATAATGCCCGAACTTGGATTGGGAAATACGTGAACTTGTCTTTCATTCTCAAAAGAATCAATAGATAAACATTTCTCAAATGTAAGTAGGTATGTAAAAGTGTCTTCTCCATTTTCTGCGGTAACTTTAATCCACTTTTGTAGAGGCACATTATAAAAGGTTATCATTGTATCTTTTGCATTTGGATCTACTAATTTCACTTGAACTAATGGTTCTCCAAGATAGTTTTCGGGTAAACAAATAGTATAGTTATCCTTCCAGCTTTCAAAATCGGGTATCGGTTTCCAATCCACATAAATCATTTCGGCGTAAGCGTTATTATTGCCCGCCACAATATAAAGTACTTGATATATGGCAACATCACCATTTATTGCTGTTACGAAAATGTTAATGGTATCTCCCGACTGGTATTGGTCAGGTGTCTCCGGCAATATCACTACTGAACTTCTTGGGTCAGCGGGGGTGGCTGTTACTTCAGGAAATTCTGTTGTTCCATACGCAAGAGGAATTTTGTAAAAATAGGTGTCTTCATTAAATCCTTGCAAAGGAAATCCGCTGATAAGTATTCGCTCTAAGTAAGTGTTATTTCCTAAGTCCACGCTAAAAGAAACCCTATACGTACTTGATATGGAAATATCACCTGCGGTAACAACTACGGTTGCAGTACCCGGAAATTCGTTAATATTTGTTGTTACTTCCGTTGCGTCTGGATACAAAACAGTAGCCGTTACAATAGGAGTTTCTTCCGTTCCAAACGGGTATATATCAAAGTCGTAGTTGAAAGTATTGGGGTTAAAACCCGGAATAGTAACGCCGTCCACCTGTAAATCAGACAACAATGCTTCGGTAGAAAGCTCAACGGTAAAGTGCACCGAATAGGTAATAGTGGTATCGTTATTCCAAGTGGTTACAATAATTTGTGAAGTTCCGTTGGATTCTTCTTGTTGTATGTGTTCTGCTTCGCTTCTGTTATCTTCGCGTACATATTCCAACACCGGTACGGCTGTAGTTCCAATGGGTAAAGTAATAGGATATTCATACGTTTGCGGATGAAAATTGGGAATAGGGAAAGTTGCACCATCAAGCGTATAAGAGAGGTCTAACAAATAGGGGCTTCCTTTACGTTGGAAAATAATGGTATAAGTAACCATATTTTCTCCATCTTCTGAAGTTACGGTTACTGTACCGGTTCCAAACGGATGGTTGGGGTTCTGCGTTTCCACACTCGTGCCTTGCCATGCCGCCGTAGCCGTAATATTAGGTATTGCCGAATGGGCAAACGGCAACATGATAGTATAGGTTAGTGTTGCGGGGTTGAAATTAGGCACCAAAAATTCATCGTAATATATTCCCGTTAACAAAGTACTTGCAGAAGGGGTTCTCTCAAAGGTAAAGTAGTAGGTTTCTTCGGTGGTGTCCTCAGCGGTAACTATTACAATTCCTGTTAAATTGTTCTCTTCTTCCGGCTGTTCTTCTATCTCAAAAGTAGAACGACCATCGGTTACAATAACGGCTGTTATTGAAGGTGTTCCTACCGTTTCCACAGGAAGGCTAATCGTTACTTCGGTTTCATGGGTAAAAAATTGATACATATAAAGAGCATCATTATACACATAGAATATTGAATCAATGGTATTTATGGGTGATAGTTCACGGGTAAAGTCTATCGTATAAACCTCAGCGAAAGCATCATTTTCGGCGGTTACATGAATGATAACAGTTCCGGTAACCGTATTAATTTGGGTGATATTTACCTGCGAGTGTTCATAAGCCGGAGTTGCGGTAACTATCGGCGCGTCAAATGTAGTGTAATCAAGTTTATGTTCATATTCAAATTGTTCGGGGCGGAAATTGTGTAATGATTCGCCATTAATTTTAATATCCGATAGTGTGGCATTGGTATTTTTAACGCGGTTAAAGTTCACGGTATAGATTTTCATACCCTGTAAATTTTCTGAAATTACAAGCATTTTACCCACATCGTCGGTTGTGATGGGAAGAAGACTTGCACCCGAGGACATGGGCGTACCGAAAAGTTGCGGCATAGGAGCTGTGTAAGCAATGTCAACATTATATTCAAATATTGTGGGTCTAAAGTTTGGAACATAATAGTTAACCCCTCCAATTCTATACCCTAAAGATGATAAAAATGCGTTATCAGCCGATTGAACGGTAAATTCCACATAATAAGTTTTAGTAGTAGTGCCGTTTTCTGCTGTTACAACAATGGTTGTGGTGCCAAACAAATCTTCGGCAGGAGTTACCACTATGTTTCCTTCGGGCAGCCATTGAAAAGTGGGTATTCCAATAACTTCCGGCACTTCGGTAACGCTGGCATCTAAACTCACTGTGTAATAATCGTTGTTCGGGTCAAAGTTTGAAATACTATTGCCATTCCATTTAATATCGCTAAGAGTAGCAACGTTTGAGGGGGTAAAGTTAAAGGGTACGTTATATACTTTTTGCGTAACGCCATCGTTGGCTGTAAGCGTAACTTTTGCGGTGCCGGTTCTGCTTTCGGGTTGCTCAATTTCCCAAGTAGGCGGAGCTACAGTAGTAGCCAGTCCCCAAACTACCAATTCTGCGGGTACGTTAGGCCCCGGAGGAGTTGTTACAATTGACGTTGTAACAGGATTAAGGTTATTATTGTTCGTAGTAGTAATATTGATATTTGTGTTTTGGTTAAGTAATCCGTTGTAATTATATCTTAATGCCGCATTGTTTCCCGTTGCTAAAAAACAGTTGGTGTTTTTGAGAACAATTTTGTAGGTTACCTTAGTAATACCATCTTGTGCAGTTACATGAAAATAATTGGTATCGGGATAATACACCGTATTTGCAGGCACTCTGTCCACCAACACGCCTGTACAGTTCCAAGTAGGTGTAATGGTTTGTGCGGCAGTAAACGAAATAGACCGTTCATACACGGTTTGTCCGGCTACTTGCGTAATATCATGTGTATTCCCTGCGCTGAACCTAAATCTTGTAAAAGAAACATTATCGTTTTTTAACACAAAATTTACCTTATAGGTTTTTACATCTCCATTTTGTGCGGTTACTGTAATGGTTGCAGTTCTTGTTGCCGTAGTTGCTGCAGTATAATTTACTGTTGCCCAAACGCTTGATATGCCATACGTAACGGCTGGAAAATGAGTATTCGTTGTAACACAAGCCGTAAGGTCGTGGTAATATTCTAAAATATCAGGATGAAAATCAGGAATATCTGTTCCGGCTACTTTAATCCAACTTAGTTTTTCATTAGAAGAGATTGGTTTTGAAAAGTTTACAGTATAAGGTAAACTTAAAGAATGGTCTTCCGCTCTTACTATGATGGTAGCTTGCGAGTTGAATACTGTTGTAGGTTGGCTAATACTATACACAGAGGCAGTAGGGTCGGCAAGAATAACATCCTCTACCCTAATATTGGGAATCCTACTTTCATCTGGGTTAGTCAAAGTTACTTGATAATTAAAAGTTGCAGGGTTTACTCCCGGAATAGCTATCGGTGTTTCTCCGTCTAAAGTATAGCTCAATCCGGTAATGGAATTATTGGTAGAGTAGTTTGTAGCATAGTGAATTTTATATTCTTTCGTACTGCCGTCTATTGCAGTAATTAAAATAGAGGTGTAGCCTCTATCGGCATCTCCTTCGGGACCCGGAACGTTTGTTACCACCACATTCTCTCTTGTCCAAATTGATTCCGTGAGATAAGTAATATCTTCCGGTAAATAAGGGAACGCAAAAGGCCCTGTGCCTGTTAATACCGGCCCGGGATAATCCAACACATGTTTGTTAAAGTTCTCAATGGTTTCCCCATTCACTGCCAAATCTTCTAACCACGCACTGTACACAAATTCAATATCATCAAACCAAACATAGTCTGCATTATTGGCACCTCCACCCGGCGTTGCATTGGTGGTCATAGATACTAATACATAATAGTTTCCATTGGCGTTTTTCTGGATATTGTTGCCTGTATATTCAAAGGGGACTGTGTAGCGATGCCAGCCACCATCTTCTTTATAAAATTCTTTCATAGCCTTTCCATAATACAGTTCTGTTTCTATCATTCCTGTAGGATATAGCGGCGCATCTCTGCATGGTCCTGTTCCGTGTATGTAAACTCTTATTCTTCCTCTGTCGGTAGTATTGGGATTAGCATTACGCCCAGGTAAATATTTCGTCCAAAAACGCAAAGAATCCGGTGTGCCGGTAATCTCTTGTAAGTGCTTAGGCGCATTGGTCGTATAGTCTGTATAATTATAGTTATTTTCATGATTAGCAGTAGCGATTCCGGCATTTATTCTTCCTGTCGTAACATTTCCGTTGGCTCTAATTCCCAATACCTCTGTAGAATACAACATTAATGAAAAAGTTCCGGTTGCACCTGTACGCACATCACGCGAACTGTCACAGCGTTTTCCTTGTGCAAGAGTAGCATAACCTCCCGAAGCACTATAAAACGAATTGAAGTTTGTAGGCACAATACTGTTTGCACTCGTGGTCTCGCGGTACCATGTTTCAAAGCCTGCATTCGGCAATTGGTAAATAGGTTGGGCTTTCGTTTGCATTTGCAGAAGGCAGAAGGCAAAAAGCAGAAAGCAGAATAAAATGTTTGTCTTTTTCATGTGAATATGATTTTAATGAACTGATTAATGGTTAATGTGGGATAGTTGCTTTTTTCTATTTCATACTACAAATTGTACACCTCATTTTTCGGGGGCAAAACTATTAATTATTCAATACGTTTCGTTAATAAACGTTAATTAAAATTCTAATTAGCTGATATACAATTTAATAAAATTGTTAATAAATGTTAACTGTATTATTTCCATGCCAAACGGTAGTTGAATATATTGCGCCAATAGGATTTACACTAAGTTGGCAAATCCCATAAACGCCATGGCTAAAATACCCACTGTAATGAGTGCAATGGGCATTCCTTTCATCCCTTTGGGAATATCCACCAACTCTAATTCTTCGCGGATGCCTGCAAAAATAACGATAGCAATTCCATAGCCAATCGCGTTGAAAATAGTGAATAATGTAGCGTCAATGAGCGAAAACTCTTTGAGTGTTACTAAAATAGCGACACCCAAGATGGCACAGTTTGTGGTAAGTAAAGGCAAAAAAATACCTAATGCCTGATATAGTGAAGGGCTAACTTTTTTCAGCACAATCTCTACAATTTGCACCAATGCTGCAATAACCAATATAAACAAAATAGTTTGCAAATATTCTAACCCGTAGGGAATAAGCAGATAATTCTGAAATAGCGACGTAACCATGGTAGATAAAGTCATTACAAAAAGAATGGCCGCGCTCATTCCTATTGCTGTTGACATTTTTCCAGACACACCCATAAAGGGACAAACTCCAAGAAATTGGGCTAAAATAACGTTGTTTACCAACACAGCCCCAATGAGCATCATGATGTAGTGTTCCATTTTATTTAGTGATTAGTGAATAGTGGTTTATGGGTTTTTGTTTGTTTTGGTTTGAATGAAGCGGATGCCGGCAATGATGAAGCCCATGACAAAGAATGCGCCGGGGGCGAGAACAAAAATGAGGATTTCGCTGTTTTCCATAAATTGATAATCGAAGATTGAACTGCTACCTAAGATTTCTCGAACGCCTCCGATGAGGAACAAAGCAACTGTAAAGCCGAGTCCCATCCCTAATCCATCGAGCAGCGAGTCGAATATTTTGTTTTTTCCGGCAAACGACTCAACACGGGCAAATACAATGCAGTTTACAGCGATGAGAGGAATAAATAGTCCTAAACTCTCCGCCAGCGCCGGTACAAAACCTTGTATCAGTAAGTCAACCATTGAAGTAAATGTAGCGATAAGTACTATGTAGGCGGGAATTCGCACTTGGTTGGGTATCACTTTTCTAAGCGCTGAAATCATAGTATTTGAACAAAGCATTACAAAAGTTGTAGCCACCCCCATCCCAATTCCGTTTATTACCGAAGTGGTTACTGCAAGCGCAGGGCAAAGCCCCAGTACCATAATTAATGTGGGGTTCTCCTTAATAATTCCTCTTGTGATTAAATGTAGTCGTTTATTCATTCCTTGCCTCCATTTCTGTATTATTCGCATCTCTATTTTGACCGGTTTCAGTTTCTCTTGCTATTTCGAGCACCCATTGGTAGGCTTTAAATGCGTTTTCAACCGCATTGCTAAAAGCACGGGAAGTGATAGTGGCTGCTGTAATAGCATCAATTTCGCCACCCTCTTTCTTTACTGCAAGATTACTTGTGCTTGGATTTTTTCCAACATATTGCAGCGGAAACCTATCTTTCTTTTTATCAATCTTGTCTCCTAAACCCGGTGTCTCTTGATGTCCAAGCACTTCTGTGTTAAGAATGTTTCCATCGCCGTCAAACCCTACCATAATGTCGAAACGGCCACTAAATGCCATATTGGTATGGGTCGCAACCGCTGCTCCAAACAGTTCGTTGTTCATATACGCCAAAGTAACCGTTAACGAATCCTTCAATCCGTCAATCAGTACTTTTTGTTCGGTAAATGTGCCGGTTTCGAGGTTAAAACCGGGGAGAACAGCAATCTTAGCCGCATTGCTTTTCGCTATTTTTATTTCTGCAATGGGCTCTTTCGTCGCCAAAAAAACAACCGTAAGCGCAACTGCAGAAACCACCGCAATACAGGTAAGTGCCACGGTTAATTTTAGCAAAGCGTTTTCATTTTTACGCATAATAATTGCTTTTAAAAAGGTTTTAAAAAATTTTGGCGAAAATATTATTTTTTAGTTATGAAAAACAAAAAACTATCTTTGCAGATGATTAATATTGTAAAATTGAAAAACATAATTGACAATGAATAAAAAAGTTACGCTCCGTATCAATGGGCAAGAGGTTACGGCAAATGCCGGTGAAACTATTCTTAATGTTTGTAAGTCTTTAAAAATAGAGATACCGCATTTGTGCCACGACCCGAAATTAAAACCGTTTTCCTCTTGTTTTTTGTGCGTGGTTGCCATAAAAGGGTATAAAACCCATCAGCCCGCGTGCTCTACCGTTGTACAAGAAGGTATGGAGATTGAAACCGATTCACCGGAAATTTTCGATGCACGAAAAACTGCTTTAGAACTACTCATGAGCAACCACTATGCCGACTGCGTAGCGCCGTGCAAACTCACTTGTCCGGCAGGTGTGGACGTTCAAGGATACTTATCGCTGATAGAAAAGGGCCTGTACAAAGAAGCTGTTGCACTCATCAAAGAAACCAATCCGTTGCCTGCAATATGTGGCCGCGTGTGTGTGCGTCCGTGCGAAGGAAAATGTCGCCGCCAACTCACCGAAGATAAAATACCTATAGGTATTGACTACCTCAAGCGCTATGTTGCAGATTACGACTTGTTATCGAATTTGCCCGATTCCGTTTCTGGCTTGCGCACATTTATTCCTGAAACGAAACCGAAAAACGGCAAAAAGGTTGCCATTATTGGAGGAGGTCCCGCAGGATTGACCACCGCTTACTATTTGCAACTGCAAGGTTTTCAAGCAGATATTTTTGAGCGTGCGGAAGCTGCCGGTGGGTGGCTGCGTTATGGTATTCCGGAATATCGCTTGCCAAACGCCATTTTAGACCAAGAGATTGAGAATATTACAAAGTTAGGCGTTAATATTTTTACAAATAAAAGTATAGGAGAAAATGTGCAAATTGCAGACTTAGACAAAAACTACGATGCTATTTTTATCTCTATAGGTGCACAAAATGGCGATTTGCTTGGTATTGGCGAAAAAAGTGCTCCAAATTTGGTTTCCGGTATCGATTTTTTGAAGCGCAACGCAGAAACCAATAACGACACCGACCTAAGCGGCAAACGTGTGGTAGTTGTGGGCGGCGGAAATACTGCTATGGACTGCTGCCGTTCTGCACGTCGCTGTGGTAGCACGGACGTGATTGTGCTCTACCGAAGAACCGAAGCCGATATGCCCGCCAATCCCATAGAAATTCACGAATCGAAAGTAGAAGGCGTTGAGTACATTTTCCTTGCCGCGCCCACAGATGTTTACTACAACGAAAAAGGTGAACTTACCGGCTTGAAGTGTATTAAGATGAAAGCCGAGAAAGTGCCCGGCTCGCGCCGCTCAAACATAGTGCCTATCGAAGGCAGCGAGTTTGATTTGCCGTGCGATTTAGTATTACCCGCTACCGGACAAAAGATTCAGTATGAAGTATTAGATCACATCAACCAATATTATCAACCGCAAACATTACAGCTGAATAAGTGGAAAACGTTGGATGCCAACGAAACCACCATGCAGATGAATATTCCCAAAATATTTGCCGCCGGCGATGCCGTTACGGGGCCCACTAATATTATTGAAGCCATCGCAGGCGGAAAAACAGCAGCAAAATATATGGAACAGTTTTTGCTCGGTCAAATTGTAGAAGAACAAAAAACATTCATCTCTACAAAAGATAATTTTGAAAAACAAGCAACTACAGATTATGAAGGGTGTTTTATGCCTTGCGCGCGTTACGAAATGCCGGTACTTTCTGAAAATGAACGTCATAATTTTAAAGAAGTTGAATTAGGATACCAAGATGAACTATTGGTAAAACAGGAAGCCAATCGTTGTTTAGAGTGTGGGTGTTTCGCATTTTACGACTGTTTGTTACAAAAATATTGCACTGATTACGGCGTTGACCAAAACAAATACAAAGGAAAATTCCAAAAATTTGAAGTGAATTTTCAACATCCTCAAATAGAATTGGATAACAACAAATGTATTTTGTGTGGCAGATGTGTGCGTGTTTGTCAGGAGTATTCCGGTAACAAAGCGTGGGCGTTTTTTAAAAGAGGTTCGCAAACGTACATTACGCCCAATTTGGAAGGAAATTTAGAAGAAAGTCGCTGCGATGCCTGCGGGCTGTGCATTGACACCTGCCCCACCGGCGCGCTTAGCGAGAACTTTTCGTACAAAATTCTGCCTGTACCTTATCAGAAACTTCCCGCTATTGACCCCTTTGGCTCAGAGGGTTTTGAAATAGACCTGTTGGAATACAAAGGAAATATATACGGTGCCACTTCACGCAACGGCTTTGTTAATCAGTACGGGTTGATTAACCGAGAAATAAAATTCAACTACAACATCTTCAACCGTAGAGACCGTATAACCCAACCGTTACTAAGGGATAATGGAATTTTTAAGCCCATTACCACCGATGAAGCAATAAAACTCATTCAAGAAAAAGTTATTAAAACCACCCCGTCCGGCTTGGCCGTCCACCCCTCCAAATTTTTGGAGGGGAATTTAGCGCTTTCTACTAATCGCTTTACTGCTGTTCTTGTTTCGCCTCAACTTACTAATGAAGCGATGTATCTCATACAGAAAATGACAAGAACATGTTTCGGCACAAACTCCGTAGGCTCATCCTATTTTATGCAACGCCAAACAGAAAACAATCGTTTGCCGCTGAACGTAAATAAAAACGATATTTTGCCTATCGGTGAATTACACGGAGCTAAACGAATTTATATTGTGGGCATAGATTTAGCAAAAGAACATCCGGTAATTAGCCATTTAGTGCAAAATTCGAGAGCAGAAAACCACACGCCGGTTACCCTAATTACTACAGAAACTGAATCTTCATTACATCATCGTGTAGATAATTTATTGCCAATTAATGATTATTATGCTTTTATAGCGGCTATCAATGTTTATCTAATAAAAAACAACTTAGCAAAAGGAATTTTTACCGAAGGTTTGGCACAATATTTTGATGAATACAAAACCCATATTTTATCGTTGAATTATGAGGAACTGTTGCAAAGAGCAAATGTTTCCAACGAATTAGTTACGCAATTTGGTAATGAAATTTTAGAAACTTCGGAGTGTGCCTTTATTTTTTCAGAAAAAACCGGCGACCTGAATAGTTTCTGTGAATGGAAGAATTTGATGTTATTAACTGAAAAGCAAGGGAAAACATATTGTGGTTTGATGTTGTTAAAACCCGATTGTAACACGCAAGGCCTGTACGATATGGGCATTCATCCTGAATATGGTCCTGGATTCCGTAAATGGGACGATAATTATATAGAGCTAGTTAAAAAGACTTGGAACATAGAACATTTGCCTGCCGGAAATATTTGTCCGGGAACGCTGTTGGGAGAAAAAGAAGTAAAAAATTTATTCATTTTTGGCGATAATTTTGTAAAAAATTATCCATTTACCAAAGAATATATAGAACTTGTTGATTTTATTTGCGTTCAATCTGTTTTTGAAAATGAAACCACTGCTTTGGCTGATTTAATTCTTCCGATGAATTTTGCCATTGAATTGGGGGGCAGTTTTACTTCATCATTTAAAGTAGCGCAACCTTTTGAAGCGGTACGCCCTTGCCCTTTCGAGTGGAACGACTACGAGTTTTATGCCCAACTGATGAAAGCGTTTGGCATTGAGACCCCACACAGCAAGGATGACATTTTTTTGGAGATGATTTCGTTGCTACAGCCCGACTGTTGCTCCGACCAACGACACAGGTATGAAATTGTTTAAAAAAAAAATAGTCATTCCATATTTTTGAATGAAAAAAAATATATTTTTGCCGCCTCATTCAGCAGAAACGCCGCGTTCGTCTAGCTGGCCCAGGACATCAGGTTTTCATCCTGAAGATCAGGGGTTCGAATCCCCTACGCGGTACAAATGCCCACAAGGCATTGTGAGCCCACGATTTGTAACAACATATTGTTGGCTTTCATGTTAAAACCGTAACTGTAATACTCCCCAATTTTTAGACAACGATTTAAGGTGTAATTTTTCTTTTTAAAAAAGGAGGCAAAGATGAATTGCAAAATCCGGAGCAAAGCAAGTGGTGCCGCAGTCCATAGCGTCGGGTTGGTGGAGGTGGGGGAAGGGTTTCATTGAAAAGTAAATTCCTTATTTGTTCTGCGTTTTTATTATTTCAAGTGCTTTCAAAAACACCTCGTCGTGTTCATACATTGCTTTTTCATCAATTGTATAGGGGCGATTTGGGTCATACCAATACTTATAATACTCAACACTTGGCGTTACCGGATAATTAACGTTATCGTGGTAAAAATCTTCTGCTTTTTCAACATTGGAAGCATCTAAAAACAAGTCTAATGTGAATATAAGTTTAGAATGAGGTAAAACAAAAGCATTTGCCGCAACTCCTTGCCCTCCAATTTTTCCGGTTGGCATACCAATGGTTTTTATTCTTTCAGTCTTCGTGTTTAAAGAAGAAAACCCTAAAGCAGAAGAATAGCAATCTTCATCTACAAGTAAATATATTGTACCCTCGTAACCTAAATTATTTATGGAGGGCTTAATTGTATCAATCTCTTCTTCAAAAACACAAAATTGATGCCGAGACTCTAAAAAATCAAAAGTTATTTTTTTACTTGTTTCCGGAGAATAAGGATAACGTAGGAAAACATCTTTGTCATTACAAGTTATTAAGCAAAAAGGGTATTCAATATCATTTTTTATAATTAAGGGTAGTAATAAGTGCTTCCAAGCAGCATCGTTACCGCCTTCGTTACCTCTAATATCCATAACAATAGAATTAATTGGCTTGGAAGCATACTTTAAGACGTTTCCTTCAAAATTGAGCATCCATTCTGGAATAGTTATTTCAGGAAATAATTCTTTAAATTTCATCAATTCAGAAATGTTTATGGACTGCATGATTGGTATTCTAAAATACAAGATAGAATCTTTGTCGAACCAATGAAGAAGAAACTCCGTTCGCCTCCATTCTACTTCTTCTTGAATAAAATGGGTAAATAGAAATTCTTTAAAAATATTGTCTTCGTAATAGCCAATACGATTTTTTTGGTTGTTAAGAAACAATGTGCTATTATAGTATCTGTTTTTATCGTAATCCCATCGACTCCCAATAGTCCTGATAGAATCTAAATAAATGCTAATTGATTGATTATTATATGAAACAATTTCTGTGCCCAATGGTAATACTATCGAATCTGATTTAAAATAGAAAACAGTTTTGTTTTTTAAAAGAAACCTACCTTGGGTATAAATAAAATTTATTTTCGGTGGCCATTGATAAAAAACATCATCCCGATAATGAAAATTAATACCAAACTCTCTGTCTGTTATCTTATTTACTTTTACATCATTTTCATAGATACCGTGAGAGTAGTACCAAAGGTTAGAACCAATATAGCAATGCTCATCTAATGTTAAAAATAAAATATTCCTTAGCAATTGTATAAAATCTGTTGTATTATTACATTTTTTAATTAGTCCTCGTTGTGCATTCATCTGGGCAATCATATCGTAACCGGTAACTTCTTTCCTTACCAAATATTGAGGGTTACAACGTTTAATAATTGAAATTAGCGTGTCGAAGTCAGCATACATCTGTGCTTTGCTAAGTTTAGGTACAATATATAGTTTTTTTAAGTTTATTATTTCTAAATCAAAACCATCTTGCCCTTTTATGTTAAAATTGCAAAAAATAAAAAAGGCAATAATCGTAATTTTAAGACTGTTCATTGTTTATTTGTTTCAGTTTAATTTCATAATGTAAATCTAATATTTCATCAATAGCGTTTTTTTGCATCATACATGTATCAAAACATGCATTACAGTGTTTGTTTCTAATTCTTTTTTCCGGGCAGCCCCCAGTACATATCGGAAAAAAGAAACAATCCAAGCATATCGGATCGTTCAAATAGTCTGCATCAACAAAGTAACGGAAAAGTGCCTCCTCATTGGTAATGACCGGCCAGCCTTTCTCATTCAAATATCCTGTAATATACTCACTATATCCAATATTTTCCCAACAAGAATAAAGTTCCCCTTTTGGTCCAATAACAAAGCTATTACTTGATTTTACAGCACAGTCAAGATTTTGATTTTTAGGATATAATGAATATTCTGTAAAACCTAGTTTAATAAGATCTACAAAAAAGTTTTTAGTAGTTGTTTTATCAAATTCACAAATAATACTAGAACCATTAGATTTAATATCTTCAATAAAACCCGGTGTAATAAACAAATTCTTAAAAGGATACCTATTTCTAAGATATTTATAAACTTCAACAAACTTTCTTAAATAATCTTTTGTTTTATCTAAATTTACTCTTACATTTATTGATACCGATCCTCTTTGATTAAAAATGCTAAAGAACGTGTCCATATTCTCTATTATTTTGGTAAAAGAATCAGTATCATTTTTATGAATTCGGGTTAAGTTATGCTCTGCATTCAAACCATCTATTGTAATTTGAACATTCCTGATATTTAATTCTTTAAATTGTTCAATTCTTTCTTTAGTCATTAAATATCCATTGGTAACAATGTTTGAACTGATGCTAACTTCTAATTTTTTTAATTTTTCGGTTAACTCTTTTATTATATTAAAATCTAATAATGGTTCACCACCCATCCAAGCAAGATTAATTAATGTTGATTTGTTATTGCTTGTCAAGTTCTCTATAAGTTTGACAATTTTCTCAAACACTTCTTTATCCATGAAAGCACCATCACCTTCTTTGGCAAAACAATATGGGCATCTGAAATTACAAGATAAGGTGGGTAATAGTGTCAAATTGATTGTATAGGGTGAATATCTGTTTAAAAACAGCCTGTGTTTTATTTTCAAGATTTCTGTTTCATCCGATTCTACAATAATTTTAGCTTTTTTCAACTCTTCAAACAAGGCTGTTTGATCATCTATGTTAGTAATTGAACAGGAACCTCTAATATCTTTTAAAATTTTCTCTAATTCTGAATTTGATACATTAATAAATGTATTTGATAAAGAATTGTATAATAAACTTTTATTATGTTTCTGAGAAAAGTACAAATAATTGAATTTTGACCATTTCATTTTATTAACTTTGTAAATTAGAATTTCAATCCGTATTGTTCATTTTGGCACCCTTAAAATCATAGCACAAAAATAGGGATTTTTTCGAACGACAATTAAAAAAACCCTATGTTATCTAATAATTTACCCTAAAAGTTATTTAGAGTTCTGTGGTAAACTCGATGCCATTATTAATACAAATAGATTACTACTTTGCTTCTAAATCCACCCCTAATACCCAGTTGTAAGTGCCGCAGGAAATAAGATTATCATCAGTAGCACTAGCACAATTCTTATATATTTCGCAAGTGTTTTTTCCATTTTCATGACAGTTCGTATAAGTTTTACAACTCCATGCACCACCATAAATCCCATTCAATTCATTATCTGACATTCTGCCGGATTCAATAAAGTCTAAGTTTAAGTCTTGTTTTTTCATTTTTATAAATTTTTGATATATAAACTAGTTTCCACTTAGTCGCAGGAAATTCATATTATTTTAGCATGACAATTCGCGATTTGATTGTGCTATTTTTGAAAATAATCGTCTTCTAGCACTTCCATAACATGGAAATATGTACCACACGTATTTCTGCTATACTCATCGTTTATGTCTGAACATTTGAAATAAGCAATACAACTAGACAAGCCATTTTCGTAACAAATAACACGTGCACCACATAGTATTGTATCACTGCCCGGTGATGGTAGCCCTCCATAAATATCAATCATTTCGCCATTTGACAATCGACCATTTTCAATATAATCCAATTTTAAGTTTTGAGTTTGCATATTTTTCATTGTATTATTTGTTTTATTTTATTGTTACAAATTCGTGTACTTCATTATTTGATGCCACCCAGTTGCGAGTAGTGCAGTAAACATAACTGCTCTCACTTTGACAATTGTAATAAATGTGGCAACTATTTTTTTCAACAGCATGGCAAATAGTGTAAATATCACAAGTAATCCATCCACCATAAATTTCACTCATTTCTTTATCAGACATTCTGCCACTTTCAATATAGTCTAACTTTAAGTTTTGTTTCATAAATCTATTTTTTTTATTAACACCTACTCTATTAGCTTTTCGGCAACCGCTCTTTTTTTTACGCAACCGTAGGTACATTTGTTACCGACAGATACGCCAAACCTGTCTCGCACTATGCGAGAGATTTTGGGATTGGATTTAATTTCATACCTTATCAGGAGCCTTTTAGTAAGTTAAATTTGTAGTTGTTCGTATGCAGGCTTTCTTTCGTGAAAAATCTTTTTTTGTTATCAGGGTGGCCAACCCCTGAACAAAAACCAATCTCAATTGCATTATTTATTGACACGTGCATACTCAACACATTTGTCTTTATGACATTCGAAATAAGCACCCGGGGTACAGTAGGGAGTAGTGGTAGTAACACCCCCATTTAACTCCCTCATTTCTACATGAAGTAATCTGCCATTTTCAATATATTCTAATTTTAAGCTTTGATTTTTCATTTTAATACCCTTTAAGTTTAACAAATGACTTATAAATTCGGAACAAAGATAACCTTAAATCCGCAAGCAAAAAAAAATAAAGTTTAAGGAAAATATACAAGTGATTTTATCAAGTAAAAAATATGATTTTTTTAAAAAAATGTACAGAAAAATCGATATTTTTTTGATTTTTTCAAGTT
>Ga0209737_10000765_pt1 | contig 24640 bp, 18 predicted proteins | sample TergutCu122P3_FD_187284 | JGI IMG/M metagenome (GOLD analysis project Ga0209737, IMG submission 187284) | Cubitermes ugandensis P3 segment gut microbial communities from Kakamega Forest, Kenya - Cu122 P3 (SPAdes) (version 2) | ecosystem: Host-associated > Arthropoda: Insects > Digestive system... | reverse complement strand
AAGCAAGAACCGTAAACAACCCCCCCATCACCCCGATACGCCACCCCATCCCATCGGCAAAAATCCCGTTATCCTTGGGAATCGGCTTACGCTTCATACCATTTTTCTCAAGCGGCTCACGACACATACACAAATCGGGAATACCATCAGCAACCACATTAATAAATAATAACTGAATCGCGGCAAAAGGTGTCGCCCGCCAAATCACAAACCCAAGAATCATCGCAACGACCTCGGAAATATTTGACGGAATCAAGGAAATCAAAACCTTCCTGATATTATCATAAACACGGCGACCTTCGGACACAGCCGCTACAATCGAGGCAAAATTGTCATCGGTCAAAATCATATCACTGGCATTTTTTGAGACATCAGTACCACTGCCCATCGCCACCCCGATATCAGCCGCTTTAAGTGCCGGGGCATCATTTACACCATCACCCGTCATTGCTACCACCGCCCGGTGTTTCTGCCATGCCTTAACAATGCGGATTTTATCTTCCGGTGAAACACGGGCATAAACCGAACACTCCTTGACATTGGCAATTAACTCATCCTGCGACATATGCGACAATTCAACACCGGTGACGACCTTGTCACCCTTTTCCCAGATCCCGATTTCTTCGGCAATTGCTTTGGCGGTTCCGGCGTGGTCACCGGTAATCATGACCGTCTTGATTCCGGCCTCTTTGGCAATACGCACCGCTTTTTTGCTCTCCGGCCTTGGTGGATCAATCATCCCGACGATACCGAGGAAAGTGATGTCCCCTTCCAGTGCTTCGGGGGTTAAGTCAGGTTTTTCTTTATAAACCTTATACCCAACCGCCAGCACCCGCAAGGCATCTTCAGCCCAAAGGTCATGATAATGGACGGCGTCTTTATATCCGGCACAGTTTTCGGTAATAAGCCGGTCAAAAGCGCCTTTGGTAATCGAAATATACTCATCCCCGTGTTGATGCAGAGTCGTCATTTTTTTGCGCGTCGAATCAAAAGGAATTTCATGAAGACGGGGATAATCCTCATTTAAAATACATTGCTTAAACCCCTTTGTGTTCATCAGCCTGATTAAGGCAGCTTCGGTCGGCGCACCGATATCGGTGGTTACACCATTATCATCCACTGTTACCGACGCATTGTTTGCCAACGCCATATATTTGACCAAAAGGTTCTGCCTTTCGCCAAAATCCTCATCCACACTATGTTGGTCACAACCAACAGTCCAGACACGCTGGACGGTCATTTGGTTCATCGTCAAAGTACCGGTCTTGTCAGAACATATGACTGAAGCCGAACCAAGCGATTCAACGGCAGGCATCTTACGAATAATGGCATTTTTCTGCGCCATAATCGTAATGCCGTACGCCAAAGTAATCGTCATGATAATCGGAAGTCCCTCAGGGATGGCGGCAACCGCCAGTGAGACAGAATTGAGCAGCATATACGCAAGCGGAACCCCGGCAAACATTTGCAAGATAAACAACAAAACCCCGGACGCAATCGCCATCACACAAATCCACTTACACAGCTTGTCTACCTTCTGCTGGAGTGGTGTCCGGGCTTTTTTGGTTTCATTAAGTAACCCGGCGATTTTGCCGATTTCGGTATTCATTCCGGTCGCAACCACCACTGCCGTTGCCCGCCCGGCGGTCACCAGGCAACCGGAAAAGACCATATTGAGCTGGTCACCGATTGAGGCATCATCAGCTACAACAGCCCCCGAATCCTTGTCAACCGGAACACTTTCCCCGGTCAGCATCGCTTCGTCAACTTGAAGGTCAACACAATCAATCAAACGGCAGTCGGCGGGAATGGCATCACCCATACTAAGCAGGATAATGTCGCCCGGGACAAGTTGTTCCGCTTCGAGGGTCTGCTTTTCGCCATCCCTGATAACAACGGTCACTTGCGCCGTCATCTTTTTCAAGGCATCAAGCGCTTTTTCCGCTCCCAATTCCTGCTTAACTGCCAGAAAAATATTAAGTATAACGATGGCAAAAATAACAATCGCATCAGTCGGACCCTTACCTCCATCCCCGGACATCGCCGAATAAAGGGCGATAATACCGGCTGCCAGTAGGATAATAGTGGTAAAATCCTTCATATGACCGAAGACTTTCTGGAAAACAGTTTCCTTTTTTTCCTCACTGAATTTGTTTAAGCCAAACATCTTGACAGCTTTAACCTGTTGCTCCCCGGTCAGCCCGGTTACTTGTGATGTACCCAGTTCTTTTAAGATATCATCTACTGGTGTTATCGCATATTTCATAATTACCTCCGAATTTACACAATCTCCCCCTGTATCAATTTTGCAAAAATTTCCCGGTAAACCTTTTGCGCAGTGGCTTTATACTTTCTGCCGATAGGAACCCGCTCGCCTGATTTCAAGATAAATTCTGTCTCCGTTATTTTGCGGACGTACAAAATGTTAATAATATAACTCCTATGACACTGTACAAAAGACGAACCGGCAAGTTTTGCGGTTAATTCATCCATGCTGATACCTACCGCAGTCAACTTCCGCGCCGCAAACGTAAAAATACAATTTCTTTTGATTATTTCGATGCAATAAATGTCGCGGATGCGGACTTTAATTGGCTGACGGTCTACAATAATCTCCATCGTTTTTGCAAACCGTTCTATCTGCACCCGACATTTATCCATCGCCAATACCAAGTTCTCATATGTCAGCGGCTTTAATATATAATACACTGCGAAGCTGTAACCCGCTAGTATATATTCATCACTTGTTGTGGTAAAAATCAAGGCGACATTTTTGTCAACGGAACGGATTTTTTGGGCTACATCTAACCCGGTTAAGCCATTTTTTGCCATATAAATATCCATAAAAATTATTTGATACTTATCCACTTCAAAATTTTGCAAAAATTCTTCACCATTTGAAAACCGAAAAACCTCAGCACTTAGACCATAAGCGTCAAGATAACGGTCAAGATTTTCACCCAGTAACCGGGCATCATCATATAAATCTTCACAGATGGCTATTCTCATATCCCGTTGTTCCTTCCCATACTGGTATTGCAATTTCGACATGGAAGACATTGTCGCTGTCTATCTGAAAACTAAATCTTCCACCATGTTGCCTTAAGATGGATTCCACCGAAGCCAAGCCGATACCAATCCGCCCCGGTTGTTTCCGTGAATAAATAATACCATTATTTTCGTAAAAAATCCCATCACATTTATTTTTGACAAAAATGCCCAACCCACCCAGCTCACAACCGATACTTACTGTTATCTCACGTTGCTTCTCCGGTATCATCCGGCAGGCTTCCAAAGCATTTTCTAAAAGGTTGGATATAATTACGCATAAATCCACATCATTGACAGTTATACTTGCAGGTAAAGACGCATGAACCACAAATGTAGTTTTTTGCTGGCTTGCCAACCCCGCATACATTCCAAGTAGCATATTGACAAAATCATGCCGACAATACCGTACCTGTACCGATTTTACCTGAGTTGTATCATAAGTATCAAGATAAGTTTTGAGTTTTTCCGGCTCATGGATTAGTTGTTTGATAACCGCCACATGATGGCGTATATCGTGGTGGAGGGTTCGCATTTCCTCTTCTTTTGCCGTCAGAATAGGAAGATAAACCCGCTGTACATCCAACATCCGCGAAACACTCTCGACCTGGTATTCCATTGCCTGCCGAATCCGGTATTGCCCTGCCACATCCCCGGTTAATATGATGCCGATCGTCAAAACGACAAAAGCACCTGCCATTTCGGGGAACCAACCGAATAAGATAGGTTCAAATTGTGAAAAGATAATAGTCATAATCAGGGATGCATCAAATACAATTATTGCAATGGGCATGGCTTTACTGATTATCCTACCCCGAAATAAACCATACACAGCGCTGATGGTCAGATACAAGGCACAAAGCCATGAATACCACTCAATTAAACGCGAATATGTTGTCAGCATATACAGGTTTCCGCTGGCAATGAACGGCATCAATAGTGACCAACAGCAGACAAACACAGCTAGACACTCCATAATCCGGAACCATTTTTCGTTGGCTTCCGTATATTTTTTGCATATCAACATGATAAACAAAAACATGGCACAATATGCGAAATTTTCGATGGTATACCAGACCAAACTGCCGGAAATAAGGGTTTTAACGATGGGATAACAGGTATACAGGACAAAACAGACGCACAACTGGGCAAAATAAAGGGGAAGCACATCGTTTTCCTTTTCCTTTTTGGTCAAAATCCATACGCCAAGATACAAAAAACCCAAGACCAAAGCAAGGATGCTGGTTATAATCCGGATTGTCAGCCGGATATTCAATTTAGCCAGGAGTTTATCCGGGTCGCCAAAAGCGGGGGGATATACCATACCACTATAAAAGTGGCTGTGATTTGTTGTTAAAACAATAATCTCGATATCATTTGCCGCATCAAACGTTACAATACTGTTTTTTGTCAAGGGTTGGTAAAAATCCGGGTCAGGTTCCCCCATTTGCTTACCCCCGCCGCCTTACCCCCACCATGAAAGGAGAAATAAAGTTATGCCATTTAAAGCACTAAAAGCGACTATCAGTTTAATGAAGGATGCCAAGAACATGGGCACAGAACAATATCATCACGCCATAGGGCTTAAGTATTTCGAAAATTTCGGTGATAATCCCGATCCGGAGCTTAAGTCGGATATATCGATGATACATAGTTTTAAACGTTATCTTTCTGAAGCGGAAGATAATTTACAGAATGCCACAAGTCCCCGTGAGGAAAAAAGGGCAACCAAGGATATTGAATCATATAAATCAACGGTAAATGTGCAATATGAAAACCTGGGAAGATCATATGCCGAAAAATATAAGGAGAATTACGACCCGGTTTTTAAAGAGGAAATGGAAAAACTGGCGGAGCTTGACGCAGAATTTGAAAAGATTGTCGAGGAAAAAATTGTTGCCGCCGCCGGTGGCAAGGATGCCAAAAAATGAAAATTTGCTGTTCATGACATAAAGCAGTTATTCAGTCACTTTTGTTGAGTTTTGGGGAAATTTAAAATATACTGGAGATATAAGTTATACAAAATAACAAATGGAGGTTTTTGAAATGAAATTTTTAGGAAACATTATCTGGATTGTTTTTGGAGGTTGGTTTTCAGCGTTATTATGGTTATTTTTTGGAGCAATTATGTGTATCACCGTAATCGGTATTCCGCTCGGATTACAATGCTTCAAGTTTTCCCAACTCGCCTTCCTGCCATTTGGCAAGGAAATAGTATATGAAGACAAATCGGCGGGTAAAAAAGCAGGCAACTTCGTTCTCAATGTAATATGGCTGATTTTCGGTGGATTCTGGCTTGCCGTCAGCTTCGCTGTTTTGGGTCTCATTTACTGCGTTACAATCATCGGGATTCCCTTTGGAAAGCAATATTTCAAGCTTGCCAAACTGTCAATCTCACCTTTTGGCGCGAAAGTCGTCAAAGCTTAATAAAATTGCAAAGAACAATTAGATTGCGGGTCAAGCCCGCAATGACAGGGTTTCGTTAAAAGACCAAAAATTGTAAGAAACAAATTGGGAGATACATAAAGCATGGAAAAAGAGAAACTAAGGGAGAAACAGCTTGAATTGCTGGTTGTGGTTATGCTGGGCATAACTGCCATTCTCACAGCCTGGGCAAGTTGGATAAGCTCGGTACATGGTGCCAATTCGACGACGAATTACGCTAAAAGCAATAATTTCGCTTCCGAGGGTAATTCCGAATACAATGCCGGTGCTCAATATCTGATGCAGGATATGCTGTTATATAATGAGATAAATAATCTCTCGATAGACCTGCATTTCGCTGAAAAGCGGGGGGACAGTGATGCCATGGAGAGCCTTGAATGGAAGATTGACGAGCTTATTGAAGCAAATATGTCCGAGGCTTTAGCGGCAGCGTATATTAATGCTTTGGAAGAAAGCGAAGCCCTTGGCAGGACAGTATCACCATTTGAGGATGAAGCTTTCCTTGATTCTTATTTTATCACCGCAATGGAGCTTTTGGAAGAATCGGAAGAAGCTTTGGCCGCCGGGCAAAAAGACAGTGCCGATTCAGATGCTTTTGGTCTTGCGACCGTGATTTATACCGTGGCATTATTCATGTTGGGTATTACCAACTCATTTAAAGACATGAAAAGCAAGATTGCGGTATTTGGCATCGCCATCGGTGCTTTCCTGATTGCGACCATATATATGCTTTTCCTGCCGATGCCGACGGATTTTAATATTTTATCGTTCTTTACATCGCAATCGTAAATGAGTACAATAATAATATGAACAGGACCATTGATGCAATAACGCAGGCGGCGGAAACGATAGTACCGCTTTCGAAATATGAAATAGAGAGGTTTCGGCATAAGGCAGAGAAGCCTCTCTATATTTTATGTTCATTAATAAATGAGATTGCGGAGCGGGGTCCGCAATGACGATATCGTTAATTAACGTCATTGCGGGCTTGACCCGCAATCTCATATCGTTAAGAGAGGAATAATCATGAATCAAAACAAAAGCATATTACGAAAACTATTAATTCTATTAACGGTATTTGCTACTGCTTTCGTTGTATCCGCCTGTGGCAGCGAGTTCTGGGAGGATTGGGATGATGAATCTGATTATACTGCCGAAAGACAGGAAAATCCTGCTCACACAGAAAATACGCCGATATCCCAAAGAACAGCCCAGTCCAGCTTCATTGCCCACGATCCGCGGGTCAAGATGATCGAAGTAAACCAGTCACTGAGTTATGGTTTTAATACCGACACCGGTGAATTATTTCTGATGGACCATTTCGCCGCCGGTAAAGAAACAGCAATTTTTGTTTCCTTTAATGAGCCACTTAAAAATGTTTTTGGCAGCAACGAACCTTATGGCTTTTTGAATGTTTATCGTGATGATGTTTTACTTGATTCAATCCCCTCGGCAGGGACAGCCGATTTCGATTCACTTTATTTCCAGCCGCGTAACATGGCGGATGTTGATTACTGGGCAGAGGGTGCTTATAAATTCGAGGTATATATTGAGGGTAACGAAGAAGCAGCCGCTACCAGGATAACGAACTTTTACCGCTCCGGCACGATGAAAATATTAGGCGTTCCGGTAGTAACAAATTATGGCGGCAGAGTAAAACAGCCGACAGGTGAATGGCAGCAGGGTGGTACGATGGTAACTGCGACTTTCCCGATTGCCAGGGCAGATGTGGAATTTATTCTAGGGGCAGAGTTGGACTTGTCCCGTTATGATATTACGACTGATGACGGAATGTATGATGTATGGCAGGCACTCGCCAATCTTCAGACGCGGAGCCAGGATTATGATATAATAGTTGGTTTCATTCCTCAATACATTGAAACATCGGACGGGGGTGTATTGGGTTATACATTTGGTCAGCCGGCTGTTATCGCAACAGAAGATGATCCGGAAATGATGGCAACCGTAATCCATGAAATCGCCCATGTCTACAAAATTGGTGATGAGTATGAAGGCGGAGCATTAAATCCCAGCCTTAACTCGCCACCCTATGGGATGTCCGGTTGGTACATCAACAATCACCGGAGAACCGTTTATGGTGAAAAACGAGCAGTACGTGGAGGGATCGACATTGGTTTACAAGGTGAAGGTTCTGTTATCTACAATGAACAACGTCCGTTCTATGTTGAAGGGCGGACGCCGTTATATAATACCACCAGCTACATGGGTAGTGGAACAGAGGCGGATTCATTTCAAATGTGGGTAACTTCTGACAAATGGATTCACAAATTCCGCACTTTTACCGGTCAAGCGGGAGGTAGTTTAGGTGTTGGTTTCACGCTTGCCGACAGTGGCGGTGACAGCTACAATGATTTTTTCATATCTGACAATTTTGAGGACTATTGTGACGATAGCTGGTTTGACAGTTATATGGGCCAATGCTCATCATGTTTTATGTTTATCCCGGAAGAACCGGAACCATATTATTTCATCGAATGCAATTTTACATACAATGTCTTCACTGAGCTTGAGTTAAACCACTTTTCCGATGGTTTTTTCTGCTGGTATTGTGAAGAGATTGAAGATGTTATCTACGAAGACATTTACATCGAATGTCCGTCATGCGAACATCTTGAACGCTTCATATGCTTTGATGTAAGAAGCTGCCAGTTTAGGGCAAGCAGCCCGACAGTCGCAAGTGTCAGTTTCCGGACAGCCGAACCGGCTCAGGTTACGGTCGTTGAGATATCCGGTTTTGTGACTAATCGGGACGAATTTGTCACGAACCCTTGGTATGTTTTTGAAGCCGATGCAAGTGATGTTGACAATAACCGTGAAGGGGATTACTCCGCGCACTTCTATGATGCAAGCGGTAAGCTCATTAGTTTGGGATACTTTGATGCGGATTTTAATGCCATGTTCCGTACTGCTGAGGGGACAAAGTTTGTCCCATGGGAACGTGCTCCGGTAAATACCTGGTTACGTTTCCCGGAACAGACCGCCCGGATAACCATTCAAAAAGGAGATAAAGAGATATATACAACTACTTTATCAAAGACCGCTCCGACAGTCGCTTTTACTGGACTTAATGATTATGATACGCTCGGTAACAAGGTGACACTCACTTGGGAAGCAAGTGGGGAAAAAGACGAATTATTCTTTGAAATTTGGTACATCCCGGCTGAGGATGAGTTTTACAATCTTGCGACTAATGTAACCGGACGCTCCCTGACGGTTGACCTGTCGGGTTATCCCGGAACAAACGAAGGATATTTCTACATTTATGCCACCGACGGCGTCCGTACCGGGGAGGCAGACAGCCCTTGGGTAAAAGTGCCATACAAAGCACCGGAGTTTGTCGGAGCACAGCAAGGCACTACATCAGCAAAAATCACTGAGGAATTATACTTTGATGCTGATATATACGATTTACAGGATGGTTGGTTATGGCAGGACGATGAAGTTACCTGGACTTTAAACGGCAGGGAATTTATGACCGGCTCCGCTTTGTGGGTATGGCCGTATGAACTCGCGCCGGGTACCCATACATTTACGGCAATAGCAACCAATTCAGCCGGTATGAGTACCAGCCAAAGCTACAGCTTCACTATTCTTGATGATGAGTCAGATTTGCCAAACGACTGGTCGCGGGAATATATAAAAGATGCGCTGACCCATGGTTTTGCCTTACCGCTTAACCGGATTGATACCCCGGTTACCCGCCGTCAGTTTGCCACCCTTATGACTTTGTTGTATGAGTATATGCTGGAAGATGATTATGAGTATCCTGATTATATCGAGGGTATCGTGACTGACTGCGGGCATGATGATTATGACCAATTCTTCATGGTTCATTTAGGTTTGATGAAAGCACCCGGCGGCAGATTTGAACCAAACCGCCCGGTTACGGAACGGGAAGCGGCTTTACTGATGTACCGTGTTGCGGCACTTGCCGACCCGGAATGGTTTGGCAGTGATGAGGGTGATACCGATATATTGGAGTTTTATGTCGATTATGGTATTATGGATATCAGCGGTAGCAATGCCTTAAACGAAAACCAAAACCTGACAAACAGGCTCGCGCTGGTACGGATTAGCAAATTCTTTGAAGCAGTATTTGGGGAGTGAGATTGCGGATTAATCATGAAATATAAAATTAATTAATAAAAGGAGGGAACTATGAAATACGAAATTTTTGGAGACACATTACCTGCAGTATCAGTCGAACTTAGCAATGGGGAAAGCATGTACACCCAATCAGGAGGCATGACATGGATGTCCGCCGAAATGAAAATGGAAACAAATATGAAGGGCGGTTTACTAAAAGGAATCGGCAGGATGTTAAGTGGTGATTCATTATTCATGTGTACATACACCGCTACAAAGGACGGACAGTCGATTACTTTCGCATCATCATTCCCAGGTAACATTATTGCCCTTGATGTCGCAAATGGACCATATGTTTGTCAAAAAGACGGATTCCTTTGCGCCCAGCCGGATGTCACGCTTTCAGTATGGACTCCCTCCGACTGGAAAGCTGGGTTATTTGGTGGCGATGGATTTATTTTACAAGAACTGAGAGGGACAGGATTGGCATTTATCGAACTGGATGGAAGCATCAAGGAAATTGACTTAAAACCCGGAGAAAAATTAAAAGTTGATACCGGTAACGTTGCCGCCTTTGAATCACGGGTCAGATATTCAGTTGAAACCGTCAAAGGATTTAGGAATATCCTGTTTGGTGGCGAAGGTTTATTCCTGACTACGGTTGAAGGACCGGGTAAAGTCTGGCTGCAGACCATGACAACACCAAACTTTGCCAAGAAAATTATTCCTTTCCTGCCGACGAAGGATAACTAAATTGGATAAACAAGAAGAATATAAAAGACGTAAAAAACTCAAAAAGGTTTCAAAACGCAAGAAAAAAGCTCAATGGGTTAAGAACCTCAGGAAAATAATTGCTGCCGCTATTTTGATTTTCATCGGGATATATATATACTTTGATACGGATCCAATACCCACTGATGGAGTACCGGTTTCATTTTTAGAAGCTTATATCGGTGGATTTATCGGGTATTCCATTATTATGTTTCCGATCTTTTATTTTTTTCTTTCGTTTGTGTTGGAAAAAACATTGCGACCTGTTCTTCGTATTTTCAGGTTGATAAAAGCAAGGAAATCAAACATCGTTGCCGATTGTGAAGAAGCGAATGAACTGAAAAAGCTAATGGTCAAGACACAGGTTGTATATACATTCGTTTTTCCTATTTTTATTGCCATGGTTTCCCTAATAATTATTGGGGGTATATATGATAATGAAGTTTTGATGTATGGCGGGATTATTTTTGTTCTATTAGCCCCTCTTTTAGTTTGGGGGCTTTCTGCGAGATATGACAGCAAATATCAAAGCTTATTTAAGGGAACGATTGTTAAATCAGCGATAAAAGATGCATTTACCGAAGTAGATTACTTGCCGGAAAAAGGACTTGACGATACTGTAATATCAGAAAGCCTCCTATTTAGCCAGTATGCACCGGATAAATATGAAGGTAGCAATTTTCTATCGGCAACCCGCAATAACAGGAGGTTTAAACAATCGGACATAAAACTGCTCAGTGAATATACAGACAGCGAAGGTGATACGATTTTGATAATGATATTCAGTGGACGGCTTATGGTTTTTGAAAATTCCGTTTTGTCGCAGGAACCCGTTTATGTAATTGACAAGCGTGCTTCTATAAAAACCGCAAAAGATAACATAATAGTCCAGACAGAAATGCTTGATTTCAACAGCCGTTTTGATGTATACGCCAAAGATGCTATTTCAGCATTCCGTATCCTTACCCCGCCGGTTATGGAAGGGATTGTCCTTGCAACAAGCAGTCTGCGTTTTCCGATCGCCATTTCTTTTGTGGCAGGCAATCTTTACTTGTTAATTGAATGTGGCGAGCATTTTGTCACCAGCACAATGGGTGATGATACCATTGAAGAACATATCAATACGATCAAGGAAGAAATTCAAATCAAAACGGATTTAGCTGATATGTTGTACTTCAAATCATCCCTTTAAGATTTTTCGATGATATGTCTCAGCTTCCTTACAATCCCTTTATTAAATGATGAATCCAACCCCTCCGCCACTTGGATCAATTCATCAATTTTTTCCATTTCACCCATATCCTTGTAAATATTGGCAAGTAAAACATAAGTCCCACTCACGTCCGTCCTTGTACTGACGGCGAATTCGAGCACTGTCCGCGCTTCTTTTAGAAAACCAGCTTCTTTTAACCTGACTGCCCACTGTTGCAATGTACGCGCAAGGACGGTATAAGCTGAATCATAACGCGACAAAATAGTAATATTGGGCGCACCATAACGTAGTTTTAACTCCGTATTGGAGATACAGGACAAATTGACTATGGGATTTTCAGAAAGAACCCGGAGTGTATCAAGATACCCTTTTATATATTCATCATCAGCGAATTGGGAAATCGGCAGTTCATCAAAAGGAATCTTGATATAATCAAGGTCGTCAAGCGGTTTACGTCTGGTTTTGTTGGCTTCGGCTTCCAATTCCCAAAAGCCTTTTTCCCTGGCATCTTCCACTTTTTTGTTTTGCCAAAGCTTTATGGCAAGATAGACAAAAAGCGTAATAGAGCTTGCAAAAATGAAATAATTCATATATAATGACCTATATTGTTAAGGAAGGTAAGTTTAATGTTCAATTTTTATAGCAAAAAATCTCGTAAAGTCATGTCAACCGTAATTATTGCGGTATTGATTTTGGCTTTAATTATCCCTACTATAGCATATTTATTAGGTTAATTCAATAAGGAGGATGGTCATGAAAAAGTTTTTACTACTGACGATAATGACGTTATTTATCGCGTTCTGGTTCATAGGTCCTGTTGAAGCAAAAGACCGGGAAACCATCCTCGGTGGTATTTTTATTGACGAAATTTCCCTCGGTGGCAAAACAGCCGAAGAGGCGATGGTTTTGGTATTGGAATATGTTGATGATCTTGGTCAGAAGGAAATAACCCTCAATATAATTGACGGAAATTATATTACGGTCACTCCTGATGAGATGGGTTTTAAATGGAGTAATCCTGAAATTATTGAAGCTGCCGCAGCCCTTGGTCAAAAAGGCAACATCATTACCCGTTATAAAGCAATCAAGGACTTAGAGCATTCCAACAAAATATACCAACTGGAATACACCTTCGACACGGCATTAATATTTGACATTATTGACGATCAAGGCAAAAAATATAATATCCCTGCAATCGATGCCACCTTGGAAATCGTTGGCAATGAGCGGATTATTACTGACGGGCAGACCGGTTTGGAAATAGATGTCCATACATCAGTTGACTTAGTTATTGATTATCTGGAAAATTACTGGGATAAAACAAATGTCAGCATCGACCTTGCAATCGCTATAATAGAACCCCGTGGTTCATACGAGTTATTAAGCAGTTTAACCGATGTCTTAGGTACTTTCACCACCAGCTTTCCAGGGTCAAGTGCCAACCGGGTTACCAATATTGCCAATGGCACCAGTTTTGTAAGCGGTATCCTCTTGTATCCGGGAGATGATTTCAACGTTTTGAAGGCATTAATGCCGTTTACCGAGGAAAATGGTTATGAATTGGCTGGCTCTTTCCTGCGGGGTCAACTAGTTGACAGTCTTGGCGGTGGTATCTGCCAAGTTTCGACGACCTTATATAATGCGCTATTGCTTGCCGAACTGGAAATTTTGGAGCGGCACAGCCATTCGATGATAATCTCTTATGTTGAACCGGCGATGGATGCCGCTATCGCAGAGTCGTCAGGCAGAAGCCTAAGATTTATGAATAATAAAGAAACTCCGATACTTATCATGGGTCGTACCTCAAACGACCGGAGGGTTACATTTACGATTTATGGAATCGAAGACCGCCCATCGAACCGCGTCATATCATTTGAAACCGAGATTTTGGAAACAACGATTCCGGAAGGTGAGCAGATTTTCCAAGATTCCAGCCTGCCGGTTGGTCATGTCTCCGTGCAATCAGCATACATCGGATACAAGTCACGTTTATGGAAAATAGTCAAAGTGGACGGCGTGGAAGTCAGCCGCGAAAGAATAAATAACAGCAGTTATACTCCCGTACCCCGAAGTGCAACTGTGGGCACATACACCACCGATGCAAATGCCCTGAATCATATTATGGCGGCAATTGCGACCGGCAACATCGACCACATCCGAAATGTTGCAGCCGCTCTGCAGGAGCAATCATATGTACCACCGGTTGAAGCCCATCCCGATGACCATGAGTGGTAACGTGAAAAGTATTGATAAGATTATGAACGGTATATTATACATCGTCGCAACTCCCATCGGAAATATGGAAGACATGACTGGCCGCGCCAAACGAATCCTAGGCGAAGCCGATATTGTGGCTTCCGAAGATACCCGTACTACCCAAAAACTATTAAGTATCCTCGGTATCAAAAATAAAACCGTCTCCAACCACAAATTTAACGAAAAAAAACAAAGCGACTACCTGATAACAGCCCTTGAAGAGGGTAAAAACGTTGCCATCGTCTCCGATGCCGGAACCCCCTGCATCTCTGACCCTGGTGGAATAATCATAAGAGCCGCCGTTGAACACGGAATAACGGTCGAAGCAATACCCGGAGCCTCCAGCGTAGTCACCGCCCTCTCAATCTGTGGCTTTGACCATACAAGCTTCTCTTTCCATGGCTTCTTACCCAAAGAAGCAAAAGAAATCAAAAAAATCATCAAAACCACTGAAAGAAACGAAATACCCATTAATATATACTTCGAATCACCTAAACGAATCAAGAAAACGATAAAAATATTCGCAGACGAAATACCTAATGCCGAAATATGCCTCTGTAATGACCTGACCAAAAAATTTGAACGAACCTACCGCGGTAAACCACAAAACATCCTCACCGAACTCCAAGCAAACCCCTCCTCCGAAAAAGGCGAATACACCATCGTCACCTACCTAACCCCCACCACCAAAAACACCCCCATTCCGTCGACCGACCCAGTCAGTCAACAACCCGAAACCTTACTAACCCACTACTTGGTAAAGAATAACGTAACCATCAAAGAAGCCATCAATACCCTCGCCTTGCAACACAAAGGGCAAATAACCAAAAAAGAATTTTACACCGCCTCCCTGAACTTAAAGAGGATTTTCAATGAGTAAGCTATCCGCCATCCCTTTACCCACCTTCTTCCCCGACGCCACCTACGGCGTCGTCCGCACCGTGGACACAGGCGACCTAGAAAACGCCAAAGTCCCCGGCTTAGTGATGAACGGCTTTCACCTACTTTCAAAACCTGGCATAAATACCATAAAAAAATTCAAAGGTCTCCACAATTTTACCGGATGGGACAAACCTATCCTGACCGATTCGGGTGGCTTCCAAGTCTTTTCCCTTATCCGCCAAAACCCCAAATTCGGTGAAATCCGCAAAAACGAACTAATTTTCCGCCCCGATGGTGGTAACGATAAAATCATCCTGACCCCGGAAAAAAGTATTGGCTTTCAATTTACCTGTGGCGCGGATATCATGATGTGCCTTGATTACTGTACCTCACCTGAGGATACATATGAAACCAGCCTTTTCTCAGTTGAAATAACCATTGACTGGGCAAAACGCTGCAAAGAAGAATATGACAAACAACTTAAAGCCCGCAAAATCCCCATCGAAAAACGCCCCCAACTCTTCGCCATCATCCAAGGTGGCATCTTCCACGACCTACGGAAAAAATGTGCCGAAGAACTAATCAACATCGGATTTGACGGTTATGGTTTCGGTGGCTGGCCGGTAGCAGCAGACGGCACCCTGATTGAAGACATACTCGCATATACCGCCAACCTAATGCCCGACCACCAAATCAAATATGCAATGGGACTAGGCAAACCTGACGGAATAATCAAATGCGTGGAAATGGGTTACAACCTCTTTGACTGCGTGATACCGACCCGCGAAGCCCGCCATAACCGGCTCTACATATTCGACGACCACCTGGATAACACCAATTTCGCCTACTCCCACTACTACATCCTTGACGAAAAACACATCCGCGAAGAAGCTCCCATCGCAAAAAACTGCGACTGCCACCTCTGCCAAAAATACTCCCGCGCATACCTCTACCATCTTTACAAGATAGGAGACTCCCTCGCCTACCGCCTAGCAACCATCCATAACCTACGCTTTTACACCAAACTGATGGAAAAAATCAAATCCAAAAAGTAAATAGAGTATTATAGAAGGCAATAAACAACTCGCAGCCTGCATTGGCCGCCTAATAGGGTGTAGAGACTCGAACCCATATGCCTATAACGCATTAATCTTGCCCCATACTGCGTTACTGTCACTCCGAATAGGAATACTATGCGTCGCTCCAGTGCCTTGTCTGGAGCAAGATTACTAGCGTTATAGGCATATGGGTTCGAGCCTCTACACCCTAGCGAGGCAATAAGTAAATAAGAACCAATTAGGCCACAGCAGCGGAGAGTGTTTATTGCCTTCGATAATACTCACGACACCCTAAAGCAAAGCCACACCACCAAAAGGAACCCAAATATATGAACCCAACCGACATCACCACTGAAATCCTAACCAGCAAAAAATACACAAATATCGACGAAACCGTCGTTTTAAGAATAACCACTGAAACCATCCCCAAATACACCAAACGAAAAGATATTATCAAAGCCGTAAAAAAAGAACTCCACATCATCCATGAATCATTCCTACCAGACGACTGCCATAAAAAAGCCGACACCCTTATTACTAACTATACAGGCACAAACATCACCACCGACCGCGAACTAACCCTAAAACTACTACCCCTCCATTCCTCCACCAAAGAAAGAATCGGCCAAGTTAAGGAAATATACCAATACCTAAACGAATACATCAATACCGAAGACGAAATACTCGACATCGGCTGTGGCTTTAACCCGTTCGCCCTACCCTTTCTAGATAACAAACCCAAAACATACACCGCATACGACATCAATACCGCAACAATAACCCTGCTTAACAAATACTTTGAACGCACACCATCACCATACCAAGCCCTGATAAATGATGCAGCAACCCAAACCCCCAAAGAACAAGCTGATACCGCCCTGCTTTTCAAAATATTTCCCCTGCTTGAACGCCAGAAAAAAGGACGCTCATTTGAAATACTCAAGGAAATGAACTGCCAACTCTACATCATCTCCTTTCCCTTAAAAAGCGCTTCCGGCAAAGAAAAGGGAATGGAGCAATTTTACTCCACCCAATTCGAAACAGAACTACCGAACGAATTTACCATAATCGATAAAAAAGTATTCACAAACGAAATGTTTTATATATTGGAGAAATCACTATGAACATCATCCTACATGAACCGGAAATTCCGGCAAACACAGGCAATATCGGACGTACCTGCATGGCAACCGGCGCAAAACTACACCTTATCGAACCACTGGGATTCCGCTTGAGCGAAAAAGCACTGCGCCGAGCCGGCATGGACTACTGGCACGAAATCGATGTAACAACCTACTTAAATTTTGCTGATTTCAAAGAAAAAAACCCCCAAGCCAAAATATGGATGGCAACCACAAAAGCCCAGCACGTCTATACCGACGTAAAATATAACTCCGACGACTTCATCATGTTCGGCAAAGAAAGCGCCGGGATCCCCGAAGAAATCCTCGTAGACCACAAAGAAACCTGCATCCGCATCCCCATGCTCCCGGTTTCCCGCTCCCTAAACCTCGCCAACTCCGTCGCTATCGTCGTCTACGAAGCCCTCCGGCAAAATAACTTCGCCAACATGAAACTCACAGGCGAACTCAAAAAACTAAACTGGAATGAGTAAGAATGGAAAACATATCTCTTTCTATTCTTACGGAGTTGACACAGCGACAAATAGTACAATCAATAATTCATCTTGCCTTTTCCAACAATTCATAGTAAACTATATATGTGTAGCGGGAATTGTTTGGAGGAATTGGAATGAGTGTGTTACGTAACATAACATATGTTGCTTTTTTCGTTATCTTTTTTTCGTTTACTCTTTTTGGCTGTAACCAAACAATTCCCATACCGCAAGATACAGATCCCGCTTTTACATCCTACCTCGATATCCCCGGCATCACCCAAGACGAAATAAACACAATTGAAGACTACCGCCGCCAAAACACCACCTTCATCTATGGAATGGTGCCAAGCACGGAATCATTCACCAATATGGACGGTGAACTGCAAGGTTTTTCACCCCTTGTCTGCGAATGGCTGACCGAACTATTTGGCATTCCCTTTATCCCGGCAAATTTTTCCCGCGCCAACTTACTAAGCGGACTGGAAGACGGCAGTATCCATTTCACCGGACACCTGACCCCGACCCCGGAGCGACGCGCTGTATATACCATGACCGACCCGATTGCCCAACGGATTGTAAAATACTTCCGTTTAATCGGCAGTGAACCCCTTGCCGAAATAAGAGCTACCCGCATTCCTCGCTATGCCTTGATTGAAGGAGCGGTAATCAGCGACTATATCCTGCGTGATGCAACCTATCAATTTGAGCCGGTTTTTGTCAACGACTACCATGAAGTTTATGGACTTTTACAATTGGGAGGAGAAAATGGCGGTATTGATGCTTTACTTGCCGGTTCGCTGGCAGAAGCGGATTTTGACGAGTTTGGTGATGTCGTCGCGCTCGATTTTTTGCCCCTCGTATTCTCAACAGTTGCTTTCTCAACCCAAACCCCTGAGCTAAAAACCTTTATCTCGGTTGTCCAAAAAGCACTGGAAAATAACGGAACCAGGCACTTTAACAACCTTTATAACCAAGGATATCAAGAATACCAACGTCACAAATTTTTCGCCCAACTTAATGACGAAGAAAGGGATTTCATCAAAACCCATCCCGTCATCCCCTTGGCAGCCGAATTTGATAACTACCCGATAAGTTTTTTGCATATCCGCAATAACGAATGGCAGGGTATCGCTTTTGATGTGCTTAACGAGGTCAGTAACCTGACCGGCTTGAAGTTCAGGATAATGAATGAACCAACAGCCGAATTCTATGAACTTCTGCGGATGACCGAAACAGGTGAAACCCTGATCCTTACCGAGGCATTCCACTCCCCGGAACGGGAGGAATACTTTCTTTGGGTAGATCCGCCGCTCACAGAAATCAAAATCGCTCTTATTTCCAAAACCGAGACCCCGAATGTCAGCTTCAATGACATATATTCGCTAAGGGTCGGGCAAATGAGGGGTTCCCTCTATGTGGACCTCTTTAACCGCTGGTTCCCGGAACATCCCCTTACCATCGAATATGACAGCCAGGAGGAAATGTTTGAAGCTCTGGTTAATGATGAAGTTGATGTGGTCGTAAACAATACGATTGGACATTTACGCTTAATAAACTATCAGGAATTAGTTGGATACAAATTAAATTACATCTTTGATGCCGCCAAATTTGATTCCACAATGATGATAAATAAAGAAAAAGGAACACATTTACATAGTATCATGAATAAAGCCTTACAACTGATTGATGTCGAAACCATATCGCGTCAATGGCTTCACCGCTCATACGATTACCGGGTCAGACTCTTGGAAGAGCGTGACCGGGCGAGGACACCTTGGCTTATCTTTGCCTCTTTACTTGCGGTCATAATAATTATTCTCATCCTCATTCTTTATATCAGAAGCCGCAATGCCAAAAATCATCAAGAACACCTCGTCAGACAGCGGACAAAAGAACTCGCTTACCAAAAGGTTATGACTGATACCTTAAATAATGCTTCGATTATATTCCTATCCCAGGACGAAAAATCATTTGAACATATGTTGGATGACGGGGTCAGCATAATCGCCGAACCGCTTAATTTGGACAGGGTGAGTATTTTCCGTAACCATGAGGACGAAGGAGGACTATATACATCACAAATTTATCGCTGGGATAAGGAAGAAGGTGGAACAACTGTACCTAATCCACTACTTATAAACCTGTCATTTGACAGCCTGGTCGCAAACTTCAAAGAAATTTTGATCCGGGGTGGGCAGTTAAACGGACCGGTAAGGTTGCTCCCGGGTGCAGATATACTAAAGACATACGGGATAATATCGGCACTAATAACTCCGATATTTATCAACAACCATTTTTGGGGCAGTGTCGTGTATGAAGACTTGCAAAATGAGCGGTTTTTTGACGAAGAAAGTGCGGAAATGATGCGTTCGGCAGCCTTTCTATTTGCCAATAGTATTATCCGTGCCCAAATGGAACATGAAATTGCCGAAGCTGCCGAAGTTGCCATTGCTGCCAATCGGGTAAAATCAGAGTTTCTGGCGATTATGAGCCACGAAATCAGGACACCGATGAACAGCATCATGGGATTTGCGGAACTGGCACTGGGTAATGATGAATTGCCGAAACAAGCAAAAGACTATTTGGAAAAAATTACCGAAAATACAAAATGGCTATTAAGAATCATTAATGACATCTTGGACATTTCAAAAATCGAAGCCGGAAAACTTGAGATTGAAAGCATACCCTTTGATTTGCGGGAAGTAGTATCACGTTGCCAGTCAGTTATCTTGGCGGAAGCCCAGGAAAAAGGACTGGATCTCACCGTTTATGCTGAACTACCGATGAACAAAATGTTGATTGGCGACCCGGTCCGGCTCTACCAGATTCTCTTAAACCTGTTATCGAATGCCGTAAAATTTACAAAGGAAGGAGTTATTAAATTATCGGCACTGGTACAAGAAGAGAATCCGGAAAAAGTTACCATGACTTTCGCCGTCAAAGATACCGGCATTGGTTTGACCCCAGAACAGATAAATATCATCCTCGAACCATTTATCCAAGCCGATTCCAGTATTACCCGCAAATATGGCGGAACGGGGCTTGGTCTGACCATTACCAGAAATATTATTAAGGCGATGGGTGGGGAGTTAAAAATTGAAAGCCAACTAGGGGTTGGAAGTACCTTCGGTTTTGACCTTAGCTTTGAAACATCCTCAGGGACCGATGAAGCAACCGGGCGCCTAAAAGCGGTAATTCTGGAAAAACCACACTTTGATGGACTGATATTGGTTTGCGATGACAACTATATGAACCGGCATGTGATGAACGACCATCTTTCAAATGTTGGATTGCGGACTATCAATGCCGAAAATGGACAAATTGCTGTTGACATGGTTTCGGAACGTAAGAAAAAGGGTGAACCGGCTTTTGACCTTATCATGATGGATGTTTTCATGCCGGTCATGGATGGTATTGAAGCGGCGGCAAAAATAACAAAACTTGATACCGGAACCCCCATCATTGCCGTGACTGCCAATATGATGGCAAGTGAAGTAGAAAAATACCGTAAATATGGAATGCCTGATTGCTTAGGAAAGCCTTTTACATCACAAGAATTGTGGCATATTCTATTAAAATATTTGCCCCCGGTACATAGCAGCATTATTGATATAGATGAACATGACATGAAAATTGTAGAGCTTCAGAATACCCTGCGCCTCAATTTTAACAATGATAATCAAAACCGGATCATAGAAATGAAGGAAGCATTAGCAAGTGGTGATATGAAACGCGCCCACCGATTGGTCCATACACTAAAAAGTAATGCTGGATTAATCGGAAAAAAGGAATTGCAAAAAATCGCCGGTGAGGTAGAATCATTATTATCCCCATGGATTGACAGTCCCGAAGTACCGCCTTCTTTCGCGGAAGCGATAAGCAGACTTGAGGTAGAACTTGCAACTGTTGTTGAAGAATTGAAACCACTGCAAAACGAAAGTGGAGAGCCGCTTTTAGCTTTAGACAAAGAACAGACAGAAAAATTACTCACAGAACTGGAAGTTATGCTCAAACGTAAGAACCCGACATGCGTGAATCTTTTACCCCAAATACGTTTGCTCCCCAATGCCGGGCAGCTGGTTGATTTGGTAGAAAATTACAAATTCAAACCCGCACTTGAAGCACTAGAAATCTTAAAATCAGGAGGTCTTAATGATGGTTGATGAAAAAAAGAACAGTGTCCTCATTGTCGATGATGAACGGGCGAACATAATTGCCTTGACAAGTTTCCTCGAATCCGATTATGAAATTTACGTTTCATTGGATGGAGCGGAGGCGATTGAAGCAGCGGAAGAATTTTTACCCGATGTTATTCTGCTTGATATCCTGATGCCGGAAATGGATGGTTACGATACCATCGCAAAACTCAAAAGCTCGGATAAAACCCAACATATTCCCGTTATCTTTATCACCGGATTAACAACCAGTGAAAATGAGCGGAAAGGCTTGGCGTTAGGAGCTGCTGATTACATTGCCAAACCTTTTTCGGCAGACATTGTCAAACTGCGGGTCGATAACCAAATCAAAATCCACGAACAAATGCGTCTGCTTATCGAAAGTGAAATCGCCGAAAACAATACCCGTATCCAGACAGACTTTTTGTCACGGATGAGCCATGAAATGCTGACCCCAATGAATAGTATTATTGGAATGTCACAACTAATCGATATGACCGGTGATTTAAGCGAGGCCAAAAGATTTAACAAGGAAATAAAGGTCGAATCGCAAAGACTATTAGGTCAGATCCATGACTTACTCGATGTTTCCGGCAAAAGAGTGGATGCCTTCAAACTCGCCAAACTTCCCTTCTCATTCAAATCAATGTTTAAAATAGCCCTCAAAGTTGTCAGCCCGGTTTCAAATAAAAAGAAGCAAACCCTGGATTTTGAAGTTGTCCCTTTGGTACCTTTAAACTTTGTCGGTGACGAAGAACGCTTAGCCCAAGTCATCACCAACCTGCTTTTAAATGCCATAAAATTTACTCCTGACCATGGCGAAATCAAACTTTGCGGGTACATACTCGAAGAAGACCTAGAAACAGTCACTATCCAGATTGATATTATTGACAACGGCATCGGCATCGCCAAAGCAGAACAGGAAGCCATCTTCCACCTCTTTGAGCAAGTAGACAAAACCGTAACAAGGGTTTACGGCGGCGCCGGTTTAGGACTTCCCGTCGCAAAACGCATTGTCGAATTGATGGATGGCAAAATCTGGGTCGAATCAGAATTAGGTAAAGGCTCGAAATTTAGCTTTACTTGTAAGCTTAAGAAAGGATAACCCTAATCCCCATCATCCTCACCATCAACGACCGGCAGGGAAAAGATAAATTCCGTCCCGACCCCTTCGGTGCTGATGACATTGATGTTTTCTTGGTGGGACTTGATGATTTCCTTGACGATTGCCAGACCGAGACCGGTGCCACGGCGGTCGCGACTGCGGGATGAATCAGATTTAAAGAAACGGTCGAAGATAAATTTTAGTTCATTTTTGGGAATGCCGACCCCATTATCTTTGATCGAAATAAAAACTTTGTTATGCTTTTCCGTTGTTTCAATTTTGATAAATGAATCAATGGGGCTGAACTTAATTGCGTTATCCAGAAGGTTATAAAGAACTTGCTGGATTTTTTCCATATCGGCATAGACATAGATGCCATCGGTTAGGTGAAGCTCAATCGCAATCTTCTTTTTCCGACACATACCTTCGAATGAAACAGCAGTATTGCGGACAACATCATTCAAATAAAAATTGCTTTTATCAAGAAACATACCGCGCATATTCAAATTATTCAAGGTCAATAAGCTGTTAGTCAGTTTCGTCAGACGTTCCGTTTCGGTAATCAAAATCTCAAGATATTTTTCATACATTTCCGGTGGTACAGTGCCGTCCCGCATCGCTTCAAGATAACCACGAATGGAAGTAAGCGGGGTGCGAAAATCGTGCGAGACATTGGCAACAAACTTTTTCTGGTCATCTCCGGCACGGGCGATTTCACTCGCCATATAGGATAAAGAAGCCGCAAGATAACCCATTTCATCTTCACTGTCAACACTAAACTCATAGTGCATATTTCCGTCGGCATATTGCTCAGTCGCAACAGTTATTTTCCTAAGCGGACGATAAACCATTTCAGTGAAAAAAATCAAAATAATCAATGAAAGTAAAAAGAGGATGACCAGAAGCAAATATGAGATATTTAACAAAGAATTTGCCGATTCAACAATTCTTTCCATTGGATAATGAAGGGCAACATAACCATTGATTCGAAAATCAAACGCAATCGGCGCAAGCACACTAATATGATCATCATCAAAAGTACCAAAAAAGGTACCTATCACATAATGCCGTCCGGCCATAACCGAGGGATCAAAATTTTCGACATGGACTTCATTATCAAGATCAATTGGACTACGTGAATCAAGAATCATTAACCCCGAAGGATTAATAATCCAAACTGCCGCCGAAAAAAAAGTATCAAGTGCATCAATTTGTCTTTTTACAGTCTCAAGGGAAGTTTCATTATTATACAAGTCAGTAGCATAAGTATTAGCAATCAAAATAGCCTCACGATAAAGAGCTTCAGCCTTTTCGCGCCGTAAATGCTCCATCGTCATCGAAGAAACAAATGTCGCAACCACAACAAACCCAAAAAACCCAAATATAAGATACCCCAAAAGAAACTTCAAATACAGTGTCTTACGCATTTCCCACACCCTTGAATGAGCACAAATGAAATTATATTTCCAAAAGCAAAGCCTTGAAAAACGTCGCTACTTAGTCGGCGTACTATGCCGACTTACGTAGCGCAACGTTCTTCTCGGAGCGAAAGCGCCTTTGCGCTGGAACTATAATTTCATTTGTGCTCTCGATACCTACAACCTCACACCTACTCACGATCTCACTTCAAACTTATACCCAACCCCCCAAATCGTAGAAATATGCCAAGGCTTATCACTATCATCAATCTTCTCACGCAACCTCTTAATATGCACATCAACCGTCCGAGTATCCCCAACATACTCATACCCCCAAATCTGATCAAGCAACTGCTCACGAGTAAAAACACGCCCCGGCGTGGCCGCAAGAAAATAAAGCAACTCCAACTCCTTAGGCGGCATATCAACCGACTTCCCATTATACTGCACCGAATAATTGGTCAAATTAACAACAAGATCTTGATACTCCACCCTCTTATCATCCGCATTCACATTAACCGGAGCAGCAACAACCTGCTTATAA
>Ga0209737_10000764_pt1 | contig 24658 bp, 19 predicted proteins | sample TergutCu122P3_FD_187284 | JGI IMG/M metagenome (GOLD analysis project Ga0209737, IMG submission 187284) | Cubitermes ugandensis P3 segment gut microbial communities from Kakamega Forest, Kenya - Cu122 P3 (SPAdes) (version 2) | ecosystem: Host-associated > Arthropoda: Insects > Digestive system... | reverse complement strand
AAGCGGTGGCGAGAAAGGCGGACGTACGGTGAATGCCAAAGTTGAGGTTAAGGGGGAAGGTGAAGGATTTGTGGGGTCGCTTCCCAGGGGATTTGCGCCGGCGTTGGCGGGATATGTGCTGGAAGGACCCTATCGTCTTGCGCTTGGACTGAGCTACCGGGAGGACAATCTTGATGAACTGTCTTTGACGACGGATTTTGATTTGGATTCGGTCAGGACGGTGGCTTTTGATCCGCGTTCAAATTTTGAGCTTCTTAAAACGGACGATTTCCTGGTTCGCATCCATGCGGCGACGGTGCCAAAATCCATTGGGCCCAGGGACTCGCAGTGGGTGAAGTTTTACGATTTGCCCCGCGAAGTGGCTTATGCTTTTGTGGCATCGGAGGATGGGAAGTTTTTTTCGCACGGGGGGATGGATTTGCGGGCAATCCGCGGCAGCCTTGTTGCCAATCTGAAGGCGGACAGGGTCGTGCGAGGGGGGTCGACGATTTCTCAACAGGTGGTTAAAAATCTGTTTTTGAATCACGACAAAACGCTTTCCCGAAAATTCCAGGAAGCATTTCTGACCTGGCAGATGGAGAAGACGCTTCCTAAGATTCGCATTTTTGAGCTTTATCTTAACCTGGCGCACTGGGCCAAAGATATCTACGGCATTCGCGAGGCTGCGGCTTTCTATTTTTCCAAAACTGTTTCGCAGCTTTCGCTCAGGGAGGCTTTATTTTTGGCAAGCATACTGCCCAATCCCATTATTTTTGGAAAACAATATGCACAAAACGAACTTTCGAGCTCGCGCATCCAGAAGATGGTCAATGTTGGCAATGCGCTCCGCGCGACGAATCGGATCAGTGCTTCGGCCTGGGAGGCGGCGCTGCCTCTCATACGTGAGGGCAAAATTTCGGATCGGCCCAGGCCCGTGGTGGATTGGTAATGCTGCTTTCTTTTTTTGTGGGGGAACTTGTTCCCCCACACCCCCTGCAATGCCTTTGGCATTGCTTGTGGATGAAGTGGCACGTAGGGGCAGAAGATGTTCTGCCCTTGTTTTTGGCCACATTCCATGCATTGCCAGCAAAGGATAAACGATCTGCATGATCTTGCAGGGCCGAGGCAGAAGGAACATCGTGACTTAAGCTGAAAACGCTCTATGTGTTTAGTGTTTGTGGTTTAAACCAGTGACATCATGTCACCAATGATTTGAAAATACGAATATACACTTTTTTGGATAAAGTTTTTGAAAAGTAGCATTGATATCCACATGTAGGCGCAAGGCCTGCATGATCTTCAGTATTGACGTGCGATTCAGCAATAATCGTTGCTTCATTTTAGTGAGTCGCGTAGGATGATTTATGGTTTTACATGCCCCGTGAGTGGTTGGGGGGCACAGCTGCAGGAGTGCGAAAAAATGGTAGATTATGCTGAGATTCTGAAGAAGGCCCAATCGTATCGAGAGGAGATGTCGAAGTTTTTGCGAGACATGATCCGGATTCCGAGTGAGAGTTGCCAGGAGAAAGAGGTCGTACTTCGGATCAAAGAGGAGATGGAGAAGGTTGGCTTTGACAAGGTTGTCATTGACCCGATGGGGAATATTCTTGGCTATATCGGTCATGGCAAGCATGTGATTGCGATGGATGCGCACATCGACACGGTGGGTATTGGCGATCCCCGCCTTTGGACGATGGATCCTTACGAGGGGAAAGAAGACGAGAACACGATTTGGGGCCGCGGCGGTTCGGATCAGGAAGGCGGCATGGCCTCGATGGTGTATGCCGGCAAGATCATCAAGGATCTGGGTCTTGAGGGCGATTATACGCTGATCGTGACGGGCACGGTTCAGGAAGAGGACTGTGACGGTTTGTGCTGGCAGTACATCATCGACGAGCTTGGGATTAAGCCGGAGTTTGTATTGATCACGGAGCCTACGAGCCTCCGCATTTACCGTGGCCAGCGCGGCCGCATGGAGATCCGCGTTGAGACACGTGGTGTGGGTTGTCACGGAAGTGCACCTGAGCGCGGTGACAATGCGATCTATAAGATGGCACCGATTATTATGGAGATTCGTGCGCTGCATGAAAATCTGCATCACGATGCGTTTTTGGGCAAGGGCAGCATGACGGTGAGCGAGATTTTCTTTACGTCACCCTCGCGCTGTGCCGTGGCCGACAGCTGTGCCATTTCGGTTGATCGCCGTCTGACAGATGGTGAGACGTGGCAGGGTGCACTTGAGCAGATTCGCCGTTTGCCTTCGGTGAAGGCGGCGGGTGCGGAGGTATCGCTTTACAAGTATGAGCGCCCTTCGTACACGGGCCTGGTCTATCCGACAGAGTGCTATTTCCCGACGTGGGTTATTCCTTCCGATCATGCGGCGTGCAAGACACTGGTGGAGACATACAAGGGGCTGTTTAACGGAGAACCCGAAGTCGACAAGTGGACGTTCTCGACGAATGGCGTTTCGATCATGGGCCGCTATGGAATACCCTGCATTGGCTTTGGCCCCGGTGCAGAGGAGCAGGCGCACTTCCCGAACGAGTGCACCTGGAAGGATCATCTGGTCAAAGCGGCAGCCATGTACGCCGCGGTTCCATTAAACTATTGTAAGCGCATCGACGCCAAGTAGTTCTCGCCCGGTTTTCGGGCAAATTTTTTGTTTGCCGCAGCATGGGCTGCGGCAGTACTTTGTTGTTCTGGGATTGGCTTAGCCCAACGGTTTCGAGTGTATGCCGTGGGAGAGGCCGTGGGTTAATGGGCATTTTTCGCTTTTAGGAGTTTGTATGCAGAGTCAGTTTCGTGGAAAACATTTCGTGACGCTCCGTGACTGGTCGAAAGAACAGATTGATACGCTTTTGGATGTTTCCCTGCAGCTCAAGCGAGATTTTGCGCTTGGAACCATTAACAATTCGCTTCAGAATCAGACGATTTTCCTGATGTTTTTTGAGCAATCCACCCGTACGCGCAACTCAATGGAAGCCGGCATCACCCAATTGGGTGGCCATGCCCACTTCATTGATGGCAGCACGACGCAGGTTGCCCATGGGGAAAGCCCCAAGGATACGGCCGTGATTTTGTCGCGCTTTGGGCATGCGATTGCCTGTCGTTATTGCAATTGGGGCTATGGCAATGCGTTCATCAGCGAGATGGCTCAGCATGCGACCGTGCCTGTGATAAATTTGCAGTGCGACCTTTACCATCCCCTCCAGGCAATTGCCGACCTGATGACGATGCAGGAGAAGTTTGGCCAGAATCTCAAGCGCATCAAGGTGTCGATCATTTGGGCCTATGCCGAGAGCCACAAGAAACCCATCAGCGTGCCCCTGTCGCAGGTATTGCTTTTCCCGCGCTATGGCATGGACGTTTGCCTGGCACACCCGAAGGGCTGGGAGCTCCCGGATTGGGTTATCGCAGAGGCCAAGGCCAACGCCGAGCGCTATGGCGGTTCAGTGACAGTGACGGATAACGAAGAAGAAGCCTATCGTGATGCCCACATCGTGATTCCCAAGAACTGGGGCAACTGGGTAAACGACCAGACAGGTCTCCAGGCTTCAGGTGCCGTCAAGGTCGTCGACGAGAAACTCATGGCGCAGCGTTCATGGAAGTGCACCGAAGAGAAAATCGCACTGGGTGATCGCGATGTCTGCTACATGCACGCGCTCCCGGCCGACCGCAACAATGAGGTCGACAACTCTGTCATCGACGGCCCGCATTCGATCGTTTATGACGAAGCCGAAAACAGACTCCATACGTCCAAGGCCATCATGGCCCTGACCATGGGTGGCCGCGGCCGCGCCTAGAGTCGTTTTTTTTGTGGGGGAACTTGTTCCCCCACAAAAAATAAAAACCTACCGTCGAAGGGTGATGCGTCTGCCGTTGCGGACGATGTCCATTTGCGTGGGGGTGCAGTGTTCGACGGCGTCGCCGCGCTGCAGGCCAGCGCGCTGCCAGGTTCCTGCGGGTGCGTCGACGAGCAGGACGGCGCTGTCCGTGATCGTCCTGATGCCTTCGTGCTGGAGTGCTTTTTCACACTCGGCGTTGGGGAGGTCATTGAGGCGGATGACATTTTCTGTGTTGGGTTTCAGACTTCCCTGGCCGCGTCCGTGTTCCCAGTGCCAGGCATTTGCCGGAAGATCGCCGTCGGCGCCGCTTTCGATATGAAAGCGGCCAATTTCGTCTGTTTCGAAACGCTCCCCCTGGGCTTCGATCTGAGCGTAGGCCACGGGGGCACCAAAGCTGTCGACGACGACGCCGTGTTTTGCAACCATTGGTTTGAGCAATAAGACGAGTTCGGCGTCCCGTGTGCCGTCGAAAGATGCCTCGGCAGGCGCGTAGCCTTTGGCTCTGCATCGCAGCTGCTGTGGCAGGTTTGGGCGCTGTTCGAGGGTTATCGTGCCCTGGGTGAGATTGAAAGAATCGACCCAGGGGGTGCGGCTTTCGTCGTGTGCCGTCGTGATGGTGCAGCTGGCGGCTTCGATGAGGCTTTTCAGGCTGGCATCTTGTACTTCGATGCTCAGTTTTTTTCCTTCATCCATAACCCAGGTTTGGGGTGTGGGCTCGGACAGGTGGAATCGTTTTGGCGCAAATCTGGCGTCACGTGCTTCGACCCAGACGCCGGTGGCGGGGCAGTTCTCCAGCAGGAATTGCCCCCTGGCATCGGTTTTTGCGTGGCACAGGGCAAACTCGGCACTCAGGGCAGTAATGCGGGCACTGGCAACTGCCTGACCTCGCTTGTCGGTCAGTTGACCACGGAATCCAGTCAGCTGCGTATCGAGGGTGAGGATGATTTCGTCATTGGGTTGAACTGTGCGCTGTACCCTGAGGGGGGCATAGCCTTGGGCGAAAACCTCGAATTGTGCCTGTTGGGGCAGATTATTGAAGCGTGCAGCACCCCGTCCTTCGATGCGGCGCTGGCTGACCATATGGCGTGTCCTGAGATCTGTGACAACGATTTGTGCCTCAAGGGCGACGCCGCGCTCATCTTCGACCCTTATCCAGGCACCCTGACCCGAGGTTACGATCGGTTCAAGTGCCATGAAGGCATCATCCTCGCGGGCATCTATTCGAAGGATTTCTGCTGGAATCTGTGTTTCGGACTCCGCGTACAATTCGATCAGACCGCGAGGGATGGTGTGCAGGAGGAAGCGTCCTTTGTCATCGGCAGAAAACGTTGGACGTTTCGGCAGCCATGCAGTGATCCAGCGGTCATTGACGCGAGCACGGATGGGCTTTGGGAGATCCAGTGTGGAATCCCAAAAATCGACGCCTTCCGATGTCGAGACCCGGACGCGGAGCCTGGCTCCAGGGACGGGACGGCCTCGTTCGTCTGTCACACGACCCGCAAGCCGGACACCTGGATCGAGTGTGACAATGATTTGCGGGAACTCTTCTTCCTCATCCAATGGAATCTCGACCACGAAGGGGGTGGGCTGTACGTAACCAGAGGCTCGGAGGGTCAGCGTGTATGGCTGCCCCGGAAGCATCGGTAAAACGGCATAGCCGTCTGCATCGGTATAGCGCCGAAAGGCAAGCAGATGGAGGGCATCACTGGCCATTGTGACGCGTACCGCTTCGATGGGAGCATCATTTTTGACATCAAGAACGAGCAAATCCAGGAGCCGTGCCGGGTAAACCATTACCCGGTTGTGCTGTGCATTCCCCAGTCCTTTCCACCCCGGCAATTCGATACCGAGAATCTGGCTCATGACAGACTCACCAAGCACCCAAACGAGGCCCCGGCCTTCGCGGGTAAGAAAACAGCATCGGCCGCGCCGCACCACAGCGCGTTTCTCGGGATAATTTCCCGCCAGCGACAGCAGACAGGTCAGCGGTTGATCGACAATGGGGCGCACTTCGAAACACTGAGTTGATATCAGGGGCAAAGATTCATTCAGGGCGATATCTGCTGTTCGCACCGATAATCCCCATAAACTCATTGTCCAGGCTACGAAGAGCATGCCAAGACTCATACCTGCTTCCCTCGTCGGCTTCGGCCAAGCGGTATCGCTAAAACTGTCGCCATCATGAACCAAAATGACAAAATGCCCGCTGCCAGCCAATACCAGGGCAGATCAGCGATATGATGCGCATCAAACCAGGCCTTGAAAGATTCCCAGTGCCTGGCGAATAGGCCATCGTCTTCTAGCGAAATCTCATTGCCCCGGGCAACAACATAGCGACAGCTTTCCTGGCAGGCGCCTTCAAGGAGGAAGCGCACAAAACGTCTGTTGTCGAAAGTGTTGAGCATGAGGTTGGTCAGGAGACTGGCATCCCGGATGATGACTTCGCCATGGTGGTGGAGAAAGACATAGCCGAAGGCTTCATCCCCCACCAGGGGCTGTCCGCCCTGGAGAGGGGATGGATGATTCCAGCACAGATCGCCGTCAAAGTGTTTTCCCTGCCAGGAAAAACTCGCATGGATGACAGGCAGGTTGGGGTTGCCGTTGACGTGACGCGCCATGTCGTTCACGCCCTGCGATGCCGATTTGCACAGCCCAGCCTGGCAAAGAAAGGCCTCGCTGGCTTCCCCCTCGTCGAATATCAGTGCCTGAATGCCGGAAGACGGGGAGGGCCAGGCCAACAAAGCTTCCGGTGCCGGCGATATCCAAATCAGCACATCGCCCTGTCTCAGAGCTGTCGACGATGTGGCATAAACAACCTCGCCAAGAGACTCAAGAAGCGCCCTTGCCTCACTTCCGCCCCGCCAGCTCCTGTCTTCCCAAAAATGCCATTCCTCCGCACAAGCCACACTGCCAAACCACGCCGATATCACGACGAGGCACACGCCAGAGCCTGCAAGAAGTCGGGAGATAAGATGCCACATACGCTTACATCGTGTAAAAAATGGGTGAAACTTAATACTTAAATATTTATGCTTTTCAAGAAAAATTAGTTGAAATTGTTATTTTTTTGGTTACCTTAGACTAAACCGCCTGATGGCTTAACCCACAAGGAGGCGATATGAACAGGAATACCATGTTTGTGCTGTTTGTTTCGTTGATGGCGAGTTTTATGATTTACTTCGGTGTGGGCGGGGTGAGCGAGGCCCTGGCCAGTGGAGGGGAAGTGGCAAGGGCCACGGATGGCGCCCATGGGGTGAGTGATGGGGAGAGTAACACAAGGATGCTTGTCTTCTTAGGCTTGGGGTTGTGGGTTCTGTTTCTTGGTCTTAGGACATGCGGGCTGATTTATCATCAGGTGCAGCTGGATCGGGAGCAGGCGGCGCAGTCTCCGGGGTAGGGCATTCGATGAGGCAGGGGGGATTGGAAATCGAAAAGTGGCCGTCCAAATCGTGGGAGGGGTGGACGGCCAGATTTTTGGCCAGATCGCAGGACAGACCATGGGCTTGCAGTTCGGTGGGCCACAGGTAGGGTGTGTCGTTGTGCATTACCAGGCCAGATTCGAAGGCCATCGACAGCCTGGCGATATCATTTGGTGTGGGATTTGGGGGCAGAAGATCGGTTTGAATCTGATGAAAGATCGCAGCCATCGGCAAATCAACGTAATGAAAGTAAGGATGAAAGATATAGGCGGTGTGGAAGTACTGGGGGATTTCTGTGATAAGCTGAGCACCGCAGCGGCTGGCCCAGTGCTGCAGGAGAGCAAAGACCTTTCGAAGCGTGCCGCTTGGTGCGAAATCCTGGCCGGGCAGCTTATGGTTGGGGTGTGGCAGAGAGAGGGGGTTTTGCAAGCGCAGGTGCTCGACACAGAACGCAGGAAAAGCCATTTCGAAACGTTCAATGCAGACGTATTCGAGCCAGACAATGAGCTGAAGGAGGAGTTCGGATTTGTCGCTGATCTGGGACCAGACCTGGAGTTCGTGACGTCCGGGTTCCTGTTGCCCGGGCACGGTGACCCAGATGCGGGCGTGGCCCTGCGCTTGCCACGTGCTCAGAATGTTCGTGTCGAAAAAATCTCGCTGAATATCTTCGAGCGATAGCATGCCGCAAAAGTCCCCGGCCGAGTCGGGAAAGAAGAAGTCGGTGCTCAGGCGGGGTGGTGCTTCACAGCGGCGAAACAGATCCGCACCACTCAGCATTTTCGAAAGGGAACCATAGCGCTGTGCTTGCAACGGCGGCAGTGTCATGACTCAGAGGGTGTTTTCGTCTGGATCGTAAGCGAAAGACAGACAATAGAGGTCGAGCCCAAAAGCCCACACATGCCGCAGCGCACTGACGATGTCCTCGAATATTTCCTTCTCGGAAGGGGGCCAATTCTCGGGCGGCGGCTTGGGGGAGCGAAGCAGCGCGTCGAACCCGTTTTCATCCAGGACGGTGATTTGCCGGCCTGCATCGTTGAGATTCTGAGCTTTTTCGTGTTTGGTGCCGCCAGTGCCTTTAGAACCGACGATGAGATAGTCGACGTTGTGTGAGATGGAGTTTTGCGTGTCGATACCGACATCAATGAGGGCATGCTCAGCCTCAGCACGAGGCATGTGCGAAAGGCGACCGGCGATGACAGCAGTCTTTGTCTGCGTAAAACTGTCGTTGCCAAAGGCACCTTGCAGGAGAGCCTTTATCTGATTGATGTCGAGAAACCCCCAGCGGACAGCCTTATCAGGTGAGAGCAACCCGGCAATTGCGCTTCCGAGGAAGTCGCGGGCATACTCTGAATGACCCAGATGCTGGAAATGGGGAAGGAAGAAATCCTCTCGCCAGGTGTCGGTGATGATTCTGAAGCGTCGCTGGCCGGCATCACGCATGATCATGAGCATCGCCACAGCCTGAGACAGGGTCGTGAGCTGTTTGGGAGGGGTCATGATGAGCATTTCGATGGCCTCTTCCCAGCCTCGCATGAGAAAGGAAGGAAGCCCCAGGACGCCTTGGGAGAAGTTGCCAAGGCGCTGGTAGCGCTCAACGAGTGTTGTGTCTCTGGAACCCACGACACTGAGCGTGTCTTCGATGAAACCAGAATAGATGTCATAGACGAAGTGTGTCATGGCGATTGTTCAAGTTTTTGGATTTGTGCCTGGAGCTCGTTTTTGAAAACCTCTGGCATGGCGAGAGGCGCAAAGATGTCTTTCATACGCTGCCACTTTTGCCGATAAGCGCACACGCGGATTCTGAACTGGGTTTCGTAGGCCTCGGGGCTATAGTCCTTATGGAGGGCTTCTCTGAAAAGCCGCTTCAGATCCTCATACAGAGGGATCCGCCCGATGGGGGTATCGATAGCCCCGACCTCGCCATGTACACGCGCCTCAGCCCACAATATCCAGACCTTTTTGTCGAGCTTGTGGTTGAGAAATTCACCCCTGTCGTTTTTGAGGAAATAATTGGTCACGAAAATTTCGGGACAAGTTTTGAGGCGCTGGCCCATGTCGAGATGATTTTGAATGTACTGATTGAGCGGGATGGTCATGAAGTCGAGGCTGGCATAGGGATTGTGCTGTCGGACACCGATTGTTCCAAGCGTTGCAGCAGTGGTCTCGCTTTCGATACAGGCGCCAAGCAGCACGCCATGTGTCCACGAACGGGCTTCGAGGATGGGAACGCTGGTGTCAGAGTCGCGCCCGCCATAGATGATGCCCCTCACTTCGACGCCTTCTGCGGCGTGCAGGGCAGGATCACAGTTCGTGAGCGCATTGAGGCAGATGGTATAGCGGGCATTCTTGTGTGAAATGTCGACAGGTTTCCCGGCAGCATTGACGTCGCCAGGCTTCCAGAAGCCGAGATAATGTTTGCCGCCTTCAGCAGGGGGAGCAACCTTTGAGCCCTGCCAATAGGGCACCCCTTCTCTGGAAATCAGGACATTGGAGAAAATGCACTCACACTCTGACGTGAGGACTTTATAGATCTCGGGGTCGTCTTCGGCATTGACGTTTTCGATGATGCCAAAGATGCCCTTCTCGACGTTGACGGCGCGAAGTTTTCCATCGACTTCCTGAGCGTAAATGAGGTCATCGCCGACAATGCTCTGACCGGGGATCATGGCGGTCGAGGTTTTGCCGCTGCCCGAGGGGAAGGCGCCTGCGAAGTAGGTGGTGCGTCCTTTGGCTTTGACGCCCATGAGGAACATGTGCTCGGCGAGCCATCCGGCTTTGTGAGCCCGGGCGATGGCGAGCCGGAAGGCGAGTTTCTTCAGGCCAACGGAATTCCCTGCGTATTGGTTGTTGAGCGTGAAGACCTGTTCGCCGTCAAGGTCGACGTAGATGCGTCGCTGTGAGATATTTTTCGTGACACCGTTTTCGAGTTCCCCGGCACTGTGTACGAAAAGGAAGAAGTCGTCCTTGTCTTTGGCATTGAGGAAGGCCTCATAGCCACGCCGGTAAAGGAGATCTTCGCAGTGCACGACATAGGCAGAGTCTGTGATTTGCATGGCCCGGATGGACAACGGAGAGCCTGCGGGGCCAAGGCTGGCAAATCGCACATACATGTCTTTGCCGCGCATAATGCCCTTGAGCAATGGCTGGAGTTCGTCGATGGCCTGCTGGCGATCCATCGTCTCGGTTTCGAATCCGAAGTCGATGGGCTCGGAAATGAGAAGTTTTGTGTGAAGTTTGTCGCGTGCCTGATCACTGGGGCCATCGAAGTGGCAGGTGTGTCCCTGCCGTGCCAGTGGTATTTCCTCGCCGAGTGCTGCGGCCTGGCGCCTGATCGCATCCACATCCTCGTCGCTGTCATCAAGGATGATGACGCGGCTGGGTTCACAGAGGGCAACATAGGTGTCAATGATGGCATTGACACGTGGGTTGTTGAGTTTGGCGAGTTTGGCGTTCAACCTGATTTCCTGCTCGGGTAATGGTCAGCAAGGTGTGAAAAAAAGATCTGAAATTTCAATGCAGATTCTTGCAATTCCAATATTTTGGATTAACTGCCATCGCCGGCAATGGGGCGCGGGTGGAGATTCCCGGATTTGGTGTTGAAGTCCCTGATGTGGACGACGCAATCCTTTTCATCGCCGCGGTCGAGACGGCATTCCCGGGCGAGTTTGCCTTCGGGGGTATAGACTTTCCAGGGGCCTTCCTCCAGGTCGTTGACGTAGTCGCCTTGGGCCATGATGACGCCATTTCGGTAGTAGAGCGTGACGCTGCCGTGCTGCTCGCCGTTGACGAAGTGTTTTTCACTTCTGAGCGTGCCATCGACATACCACTGTGTCCACTTGCCCTGGCGCATGTTTTGCCGCATTTCGCCCTGCTGCTCGATGGCGCCGCCAATGTGATAGGCAATCCATGGGCCAGTGAGCTTGTCGTCGACGAAGAATGCCTGGGTTTTGAGGTTGCCGTGGGGATCGAACTCAAGCCATGGGCCCTGCCTGCCGTGGTCGCCGACGCAGAAGAATTCGGGGAACATGGAACTTCGCTTTTCGATGCGGCTGGTTTGCGGCGGGCAATCGAGACGGCTGGCTTCTTCGAAAGGGACGCGGGCCTGAGCGGCGAGTTTTTCGGATTGACAGCCAGACAAAAGGCCAAGCGTAAGGATGGCACAAATCGCGGAAGTAATTTTTGCTTTCATGACATGCAACCCTGCGTATGCTGACCGCATCCTGCGGCGTTGGTGTCATCTAGTGCAAGAGGGGGAGGCGTCGCAACACATTTCGTGCAGGGAGGGGGCAGCGCCCCCTGCGCCGCTATGCTCGCCCTTTTCATGCCCGCATAAAAGGCGCGGCGTATCTGCGCACGCAGATAGCCGCGCCCGGCCGCGTATTGCCCGTGCGGGCAATAGCGGGCGCTCCAAAACAGCCGCACCCAACCTGGCTCGCATACGCGTCTACCCCCCTTGCGGGGCCTCAATCGCCGGCCCCGCAACGCCCCGGCTGTGGCGACTGCGTCTCGCGGGCGACCGGGACGGCACCCCTACGGATTTTTTTGTGGGGGAACGCGTTCCCCCACACCCCCTGCGATGCTGCACATCGCCTGGTGTAAAGAGGCATTACGGTTGAAGTCTGCCTTCCGTCCGGCGTCCGATATCATGGTGGAAGTCTTCCACCCGTCCGATAGCATGGGCGATGGCTTCCAGCCGGCTAAACATGTGACTCATGTCCGTGACCTTTGAGGTGTCCCATCGTTCGATGCTCTGGTTAATCCTGTCTGTCTTTTCCCCGTAGAACATTCCGAACATGTTTGTGACATTGGATGTATCCCAATGGCCTATATCCTGATTGAATGCCTCTGCGTTCTCGTTAAAAAAGGTAAAGCTTGCATCCTGCCATTTGGATGCATCAGGCATGTCATCGGCGGGAAGGAAAAACCCGCTCTCGCCGAAGAAGGCACCTCTGGTGAGCCCAACGGTGCCAAAACTGACGACGCCGCGAAGCTGTCCGTTTCCTTTGTCTGTGCAAACGTAGTTATCCTCAAACACCAGGCAGCCATGCTGACCCCATCCGTCATAGGTACCGGCGATGCGAACGTGATAGGTGCCTGGTTTGGCATAGGTATGTGTTCGGTTTTGTGGGTTGTCACAATCTGTGATGTGAGTGGCTGAGGCGAAATCCGTGTGTCCTTCATCACCCCAGAGGATTTTGAAGTCACAGCTGCCTTTTTGATTGGCGACGCAACCAATGGCATGGGTGACGTCATAGGGAAAATCGTCATCTTTATCGATTTTGAGACCTCTTGCGGTGTTCGCTGCCCTGATATAAGTGGAGCCGTCCTCACCCCATGGAATGGCGAAGACACAGTCCCCTGTATCGAAAGGAAGCGTGATGGATAAATCAGATTCCGTGACTTCCCAGACTGTTTCGAAAACCTTGGGCGCGCCCGGTGCAGCATCTGCTGCTTCTGCCGTAAGCGCTGTCTTTGCATCAGCTGCCGGCTGTGAAGTCGCGTTATCAACTGTCTCCTGGCGCTTGCAAGCCGCCGACACCAACATACTCCCCAAAAACGCTGCCAATATCAGTCTCTGAATACGCATCCAAACACTCCCGATAATACGAAGGGGCACCCTATTGTGCTGCAAAACATATTACCAAAACACACAATGCAATGTTGTGTCAAGATCAACATAATTAGCTTTGGTCTGCATTCTGCAAGCCGCAAAGGACGGCGCATTTGGTCCCTATCTGGAAGTAATGAATAAAAGCCAAACAGGCACGTTTGGCCGGAACCTGGAGCAGATCCATCAGCATATTGCTTAGCATATTGCTCGTGATGCTTTATGTATTTTGCCACCGTTCCTTGTGAGGTTTTTTTGATGAGTAGATTAGAAAGATTGACGATGTTGAGCGTTGCGGCGCTTTTGTCTGCCGGCGTTTCGGCTTGTAATGAGGACGTTAATTTTCGTTCGCCCGAATGCTCGGCGAATATTATTTTGTGTCGTGGCGACATATTGTCGACGTGTCAGGATGGGAAGTACGTTGATACGGACTGCAGTGCCAACGGCCTGGTTTGCAGCACCGGGCACGGCGCCTGCGTTGATCCGGCGCCATGTACTGAAGGCACGGTTGAGTGCCGGGATGCTTCGACATTGATGACGTGTGTCGGAGGCACATTCGTTGCGACGAATTGCGCTGCCAGCGGACAGGTCTGCGATGCCGGGCAAAAGGCATGCGTTGGACCGGTGTCATGCACCGATGGGGAAATCATCTGCAAAGATGCCGAAACGCTGCAAACATGCGAGGAAGGTGTGTTTGTTGACACCAATTGCGCTGACAGCGGGCAGGTTTGCGATGCCGAACAAAAGGCATGTGTCGAGCCGGTACCATGCACCGATGGTGAAATCATCTGCAAAGATGCCGAAACGCTGCAAACATGCGAGGAAGGTGTGTTTGTTGACACCAATTGCGCCGACAGCGGGCAGGTTTGCGATGCCGAACAAAAGGCGTGTGTCGATGCCACCGAATGCGAAGCCGGCTTTGCCGAATGCGATGGAATGATATTGCTGACATGCGCCAACGGGGCGTTTGTCGAAACAGACTGCACCGAAAGCGGAAGAATTTGCGACGCCGATTCGCTCAGCTGCAAACTGGCCTCTACCTGCATACCGGGTATGGCGGCTGTTTGTGACAGCAACAGCGTTGTCACCTGCGATGAAGATGGTCAATACATATACGATGCCTGTATCGACAGCGTTTGCCATGAGGGCAAATGCGTGGAATGTCTGGTGCACGAAGCGCTGGTTTGTGTTGGCAACGGCATTCGCTCCTGTTCTTCTTTGAATAGTTACGAATTGACGGATTGCGGTTCCGACATTTGTGTCTCCGGCAAGTGCGTGGAATGTCTGGGCACAGAATTGCCGGTTTGTGATGCCAACAGTGTTAAGGCTTGCGGCGCAGACGGCAATTTTGAATTGGCGGACTGTGGTTCCGACATTTGTGTCTCCGGCAAGTGCGTGGAATGTCTGGGCACAGAATTGCCGGTTTGCGACAGCAACAGCATCAAGACGTGTTCCGCTTCGAACACCTACACATTGACGAGCTGCGGGAGTAATATCTGCAGTGACGGCAAGTGCGTGGAATGTCTGACAAGCGAAGCGCCGGTTTGTGACGGCAACAGCATTAAGGCGTGTTCATCGGCATCCAATACCTACACGTTGACGAGTTGCGGCAGCAATATCTGCAATGGCGGCAAGTGCGTGGAATGCCTTACGGGCGGCGCTGCGGTTTGCGATGGCAACAGCATCAAAACGTGTTCCGCGTCCAACACCTGGGCGTTGACAGATTGTGGCACGGATATTTGCAGCGGTGGCGCGTGTGTGGCATGCCTTCCTGGCGGACCCGCTTCCTGCGAAGGCAACAGCATCAAATCCTGCGATGCTGCCGGGCAGGAAGTGCTCACAAGTTGCGGTGCAGAGGTTTGCAGCGAAGGCAAATGCGTCGAGTGTCTGACGAGTGAAAAGCCGGTTTGCACCGGAAACAGCGTTAAGGCGTGCTCTGCTTCCAATACGTATACGACGACGAGCTGCGGATCCAATATTTGCTACGAGGGCGCGTGCGTCGAGTGTGTGCCGGGTACAGCGGCGGTTTGCGAAGGCAACAGCGTTAAGGCATGTTCCGGTTCCGGTGCCTATACGACAACGAGCTGCGGTGCCAATATTTGCAGCGAAGGCAAATGCGTCGAGTGCCTGACGAGCCAGGCACCAACGTGTGAAGGCAACAGCATTAAGGCGTGTTCCGCGTTTAATACATATACGTTAACGAGCTGTGGCAGTGACATTTGCAATAGCGGTAAATGCGTGGAATGCCTGGGAACAGAAGCGCCAACCTGCGTCAGCAATAGTGTAAAATCTTGCGGTGCCGATGGGAAATTTGAAATGAAGGCGTGTTCGTCTTCTCAAATTTGCCACAATGGCGAGTGCGTCGAATGTCTGGAAAGTGAAGCGCCGGTTTGCGATGGCAATCGGGTTAAAATTTGTTCTGCCGGGAAGTATGAGTACATGGATTGCGGTACCCATATTTGCAGCGATGCCGTGTGTCTTGAGTGTTTACCCGGAAGTGCGCCCGTTTGTGTCGACACAAATAAGGTCAAATCGTGTTCGGCGTCTGGCGCATACGAAGTCACAAGCTGTGGTGGAGATTCGTGCGTCAGTGGGGCCTGCGTGTCCGAGTGGCTCGGAAATGCCTGCAGTTGTAATTCGAGCGCCAGTGGCAACAACTGTGCCATACTGGGGGTACCGGTTCCTTACGGACAGCCCATTATGGGTTGCAGCGATGTCATTGCCAGCGAGCATCCAGGATCAGTACAAGTATGCTTGCAGAGTATTGACAACACGATGTCGCCAAAAACCTACTTCCCGCAGGGATATTGCGCGCTGTCGGCTGTTAAATGTGCTGCAACAGGATCACTCGCCGGTACTGTATGCAACAATGCAGTCTATGGCGATTATGAAGGTTTGACGACATGTCCTGCCGGAAGTGCGATGCTTCAGTTGCGTGTACAGTACACAGCCAGAATGCTCTTGCTTACAGCCAATGTGACGATCGACAACAGAACCTGCGTAAAGCGTTGTGAAACGAATGCTGATTGCAATGTGGCCGGTGAAATGTCCTGTGTTACCCCGCCAGAAGGACCAAAATTCTGCTATCACCCCTCGAATTTGAGTTTGCCGAATAGCAGTTACACTGTCACAGCGTTCTAATTGGGGGCGGTTAGTTCCGCTGTAAAAAACAAACCACACCGAACCCATCGCAACAGCCGTTGCGGTGGGTTTGTTTTTTGTACGTCGCAGGGGCGTAGCGCGCTACGCTCGTACAGAAATGTATCCCCAGGCAGTGACGGGCGGCAAATTGTTAATTCTTTGTCTGCAATGATGGGCAGGCAGCTCAAACGATGCATGTTGCCACTCCGCCACAAGCAATGCGCAGCATTGCAGGGGGTGTGGGGGAACTGGTTCCCCCACTATGGGGCGCAGTAGATGTCGTCTTCGTCGCATTCGAGGATGCCCAGGAGGTATTCGCCGGCATTTTGGGGGCCGCTGTAGGTGTCGACGGTGAGGTAGTAGGTGCCTGGGGTGAGTTTGGCTTCGAACCAGCGGTCGGCGCGCTTGAGGCATTCGGTGCCGGTGGCGGTTTGTTTGAGGTGCAGGTCGAGGTCGGCGTTTTGGGCTGAGAGGACGAACAAACGCAGGCGTTTGGTTTCGGTCAGGGTGAGTTGGTAGTAGTATTCGGGGCCTGCTTCGGAGACGGTGGGGGCGCAGTCGTAGGTGTGGATGAGGCTGTGGGGAGAGTGTGCGGTGTTGGCGGAGTGGGTGAAGGGGAGGCTGGTGATGCGCCATGGGTCTGAGGGGCTGCCCTGTCCCTGGTAGGCTTCGAGGACGGTGTCGGGGGCAGTTTGTCCGAGGGTGAGGGCGTGGTGGACGCGCGAGAGCATTTCGAGGCTGTGGAGGTTTCGGCGGTTGGCGCCGTATGGCAGGTGTGTGGGGGTGAAGCTGCATGCGGAGGTGGCGGTATTGGCGTGGATGTTGTCCGAGCTGAGGCCTTCGCTGGGGAGGGTTTTGAGGATGGTGTGGAGGTCGAAGAAGGGAATTTGCCGGCTTTCGGCGACGCCTCGCATGACGGCGTTGAAGGTGGAAACGTAATAGCGCGGTTTTCCGGAGGGCTGGATGGCTGGGGCGCCGGAGGCGTAGGCGACGGTGGAGGGGTTGTCATTTCGGGGGGCGATGCCGAGGGTGAGGGGGATGATGCCGGCGGCGATAAGGGTGTCGACGGTTCGCAGGACGTTTCGGTAGTAGGTTTCGAGGGCGGCGGCGTAGCCCTCGTAGGGGCCGTTTCTTTCTTTGGTGTAGCCGCCCATGCCCATGTCGTTGGTGCCGTGTGCGAAGAAGGCAAAGCGAGGATTTGTGGCGAGGATTTCGTTTTGGAGACGGTTCTCGCCGAAGGAGTAGGCGGCAGACATGCCGCCGACGGCGGTGAGGGAGTTTCGCTCGAAGGCGTCGAAACCTGAAGACTGGAAATGATCGATGGCCGGCTGGAGGTGGCCGTGGGTGTCGAGGGAGACGGCGTGGGAGGCGCCCGTGTTGGCATTTGAGAAGCAGCGCATGAAGCGCGAGGTGTAGGTGGAGTGGGAGTCTCCGATTTTCATAAAGGCTTTGTCGCTTCGCGTGGGGTTGTTTTGGAGGATGTTTTTGAGTTGAGCGACGGCGTAGGAGGTGAGGGGCGAGTGTGGGTGTGTGGCGAGATAGCGAGAGGGGAGATTGGCGGGCAGGGGCTGGCAGTGGCCGTCCTGGCAGGCGGTGTTGGCCTGGCAGGCGGTGATGTCTGACCATTCGAGGCAGGGTTGATCGTCGAAGTTTCCGCAGAGCCGGAAACCTGAGCCATCGCACTGGCGTTGCCCGGGCTGGCAGAGATCCTGGCAGCCGTTTCCGGGGTCGGCGATGCAGAGGCCGTTTTGGCAGGACTCAACCGGGGAGCAGGGTGTGGGGGCTGACCAGCTGAGGCAGGCCGAATTGCCGTGGTAACCGCAGAGGGTGGTGCCGCCATCGAGGCAATTTTTGTCGTCTTTGACGCAGGCGTCTTCGCACGGGGTGTCGACGCAGAGGCCGTTTTGGCAGATGAGCCCCGGCGGGCAGCTGTCGTCTGATGTGCAGTCATCGCACAGGGCCAGGTTGCCTTCTTGCCGGCAGTGCCGGCAGGGCATGGATCGCATGGCGGTGCCGCTGCAGTAGAAGTAGTATTCATTGTGGCAGTGGGAGTGCGCAAGGATGGGGTAGGCGTAAGCGTGTCCGTCGTCGGCGGTGAGGGGGATGAATTTGGCGATCATGGCGGATTCGCAGTGGTTTTCGACGAGATCGGCTTGCCAGGGTTCGACGCAGGCAGCGGGGTAATGGCCTGAGGTCGTCGCGAAAGTCTTGCAGAGGTGGTTTGGCGTGAGGGCGCAGTCCTGGCGGATGGTTTTTCCGTTTTGGCATTGGACGAGCCAATTTTGATCGCAGGCGGCATCTGATGTGCAGGCAGGCGGGTCTGGATTCTCGCTATGATTGTCGTGGCCGCAGGCGCTCAGGCTCAGGACCAGGATGGCGATTGGGATGGGGCCGCGGGATGGCATGGGGGTAGTCCTGTGGTGTGGTCGTGTTTGAGCCTTGGGTCAGCCTGAAACGTCGGTTGGATTCTAGTTAACCGAAAGGCCGCCGTCACGAAAAATGCACGGGGAACCCCTTTGACAGAGGGCAGACACGCACGGGCTGTTTCTGCAAATCGGACGAAAATGATTGCCTCTTTGAAGGGGTTTGTCTTGTGTGCAGCTTTCGGGCAATGCTTTGATTCTATGGCAATTGCGCTTGCAAGATGTGCCGGGCATAGGGCATTATTGGCCGTGGCTTTTCATCTGTGTGAGGGAGAGTGATGCATTATTCGGTACAGTACACGATCAGCACATTGACTGGGGGATATGCTCAGAAGTACAGCGTGACGATTCGCGAAGCGGAGCGGTTGGCATCGTTGTTGCGGCTGGCGCGTGTGGACGCATCGCTGGAGGATTTTGCCTCTGGCGGCGAGCGCCGTGAGTATGACCCATTTTTATGCTTTCATGGGTTGATGAAGGTGTTGAAGTATGCGGCAAAGGATGGGCGCCGGACGTTTTGCACGGGCATTGCGTTTGAGCCGCTGGAGGGAGGGGTAAGCAGCGGGGCATGCTTTGAGGATTCGGACGAGGCGGGGGCGTTTGTGGTGAAGGCGTATGGGGAGCGTGGGATGGTCTTTCGCGATGGTGTGGGCGAGGTGTTTGATGTGATGCGGGGGGCTTTGGGGTCGTATCGTGCTGTTTTGCTGCCGATGCGCGATGTGTTCAAGGACGATCTGATGAATTTGCTGAATTTGTGCGAGGAGACCATGGCCAAGGATGCGCGCATTGTGGCGGCCGAGGTTTCGAGCGACGCCGCGGGGAGCGCACCGTTGGTTCAGTTTTAGTCTTTGGGGGTGGGGCTGGTGGTGTAAAAATTAAGCAACAGGGTATGGATGGTATGGATACGAGGGCAGTGACACCGAGGGTGCCTCAGGAGGATTCGCAGAGCTTTAAGCGGGTTTACTTCTTCAAGCATTTTTTGACGGAAGAGGACTGGAATGCCCGCCACGACTATCATGTGCAGAAGCGTCGTCTTCACATGCAGTATCTTCATGGAGAGGGAATTCAGGATGGCATGCGTCAGATGCGCGTTCGCCAGACGTCGACCCCCAGCCTGAAGGTGGAGATAACGCCTGGGATTGCGACCGACGATCTTGGCAATGAGCTCTGTGTTCAGAGCCTGGAGGCCGCGACGATTGAGCTGGACAAGCTTCAGCTTCCGACGACGGTATACATCAAGATCACTTACCAGGAGATGGCCTCGGACAGGGTTCGCCTCGCCGATGGCCGGGTAGAGAACAAGTATTTTCGGGAGACGTATCGTTTTGTCGTGAGCGAGAAACCGGCTATGAATTCTCAGCTGGAGCTTGCGCGCGTGGCCCTGTCAGCAGACTGTGTATCGGTGCGCAATCCTGCCGATCCTCTCAGTCCGGGCCTCAACGAGATCGATATGCGGTATCGGCGCAATCAACCGTGCAATCGCAACATCGATATGGACACGCGGATTCGGCTGCTTAAGCTGTTGTATGAGCGCAAACGGTCGTTTGATCGGGTCGGCGGGCATGCGCGTCTCGGCGCCGTGGCCTCGATTGGCCAGAGTTTTCTGGTACTCGCCGAGCTCATTGAGGCCAATGTGATCAAAGAGCAGTCGGTGGGCGATATTTTGGATTTTTTCCGCCAGATGGATGAGCACATGGTGTCGGCGGTGATGGCGAATGTGGATGAGCGCGTCCTGGAGCGCCCTGAGTGGCAGAAACATCTTGGCAATTGCTATGCGTTTCGCCAGCTCGTCCTCGATCCGACAAAGACCCCGATGCAGAAGCTGTCGATGGCATTGGTGCAGATGGAGAAGCTGTCGTTTTCGTATGCGCATCTTGAGCGTTTGATTGGCAATGAGCGTCGGATCTACCTTCCAAATCAGGTGAAGCCATTGCCGCGCGTCTATCCGATTACGTCGAACTGGGACTTTGTCAAGGTGTGGTCGGCGGAGATGCCGGAGGTGTTCGAGATAGACGAGCTGGAGTGGTTGCGGATGGGAGAGCTCAATGTCACGAACGAAGCTTCGGAGCGGCGCTATAAATTTCGTATAAGCGAATCGCGCGATGCCTGGAAGAATCGTCAGAGGCTGCATTTTCCAGACGGTTCGCTGATTGAAGACACGGGCGTAGCCCATGAAGGCGGTTTTTCCGAGATTGTCATATCTCATGTGATCCCGGATACGCACTTTGCGATTATCCGAATGATGGATTACGCCCGCGGCGACTACGAACTCATGATCAACGTCAACGGTGTGGATGTCGGCATATCGCGCTGTGAGGGGTTTGATCGCCGTTGGCGGTGGCGAAACTGGCCGTTTGTCATTCCGTCTTATTTTGTCAATGATACGGTATTGCGCATCCGTCAGACGCCTTTGATGGCGGATCGCGATGTCAATATGTTTCGGTTTTGGTTTTACCAGCCCATCAACTGGTAGTTTTTGCGTTGTCGTGTGTCACGCATAAAACTTGCCAACGGGGCGTTGTTCGTGTACATTTGTGCGGGATTTTTGGGGTTGTGGGACATACTAAGAGGTTAAAGAGGAAGACATGGCGATTTGTCCGCTCTGTAGGGCGCAAGGCGAAGAAGGAAAGCAGTGCAGTGCTGACCGTCGGTATTTCGTAGATGAGCGGGAGCTTGCGCGTGCACCGGAGGGACATCTTCTGGGCGAACTTGTGGGCGGGCAGTATGTTCCGCTTTCGCTGATAGGCGAGGGCGGGATGGGGCGGATTTACAAGGCGCGCGCGAAGTACACGGGCAAGGATATTGCGCTTAAGATACTCAAGAGCGAGTATGTGGAAGATGAGACGCTTCGCGAGCGCTTTTTTCGCGAGGCGGAGGTGGTATCGTCGCTGGAGCACCCGAATATCGTCAAGTTGTATGGCTGCGCGCCGGACGAAAACCACAATACGATTTACATGGCCATGGAGCTCTTGTCCGGCCGAACGCTGTTTGAGGCACTTCGCAGGGATTTGCCCGATTTGGCAACGATGCTGCGCTGGTTTGTGTCCATGAGCTCTGCCCTTGGTGAGGCCCATAAGAAGGGGATATTCCATCGCGATCTGAAGCCGGAGAATATCTTTATCATCAGGGATGACGATGGCATTGAGCATCCGAAGGTGCTGGATTTTGGATTTGCGCGTCTTCAGGGCGCAGCCAAGAAACTGACCATGGTTGGCGTAGCCTTTGGCACGCCACACTACATGAGCCCCGAACAGGCGATGGGCATGACGGAAATTACGGCAGCAGTCGATGTCTATGCAATGGGTGTGATGCTTTACCAGGCAGTTTCTGGTCAGGTGCCTTTTGACAGCAAGACGAACTCACCGATGGAAGTCATGTACGCTCAGGTCAATGATGCGCCACCCCCATGCGTTCCCAGGCCCGAGTACAAGGTGTCCAAGCGTCTCATCCGCTGCATTGAGAAATGCATGAAGAAAGAGCCGGGGGAGCGATACCCGGATGGTACAGTGCTGTACGCAGAACTCAGCGAGATCGAAAAAGAGGCGGTATCTTTGTCGTCAGAGCATGAGCGTGCGACGGTGATTATGGAACCAGTGGCTCCGCCCGTGGCCAAAGCCAAGGTCAAATCGGATGGCTTATCTAAGATTTCAATAAGCAGCCTGATATTTTTGGGTATTTTCGTTATCCTGGTTCTCGTTATCCTGGTGATCTTCCTAAAATAAATTGCCTGACTTTATTTTGCCTGTGTGCCGGTTTTTAGAGCGTTTTCAGCTTATGGCTACACAAGCAGACAGCGTTTCTTCTGCTCGCAAGGTGAAGCATGTTGCCACAAACAATAACATTTCGCACTTCACCCAAAGCGATACGTCGCAGGGGCAGATAATATCTGCCCGGCAGGGGGTGGGAACCCCCTGGCAGCTTCGCTGGCGTCCTCCTTTTTGGGGGAGCAGTTCCCCCATGTAAAGAAAACTGAAAATGCTTTAGGGTTGTTTTTTGTGAGATTCTGGTCGTTCCTGCGTCTGCTGTATTTGGGTTTTGTGGGGCGTCTGGATGGGCGTGCGCTATTGCGTGCGTTGAGTGAGATCATTGATGAGTCCTTCATTTTGACGGTGGTCGCCTCATTGTTTGTGGGGGGGATCATGGTCATACAGGCCTCTTCCTATGTCATGCAGTTTGGTGCACAGGGTATGCTTGGCTGGGGAGCAAGCTATGCAACGCTGCGCGAGATTTCACCGCTGTTCATTGCACTGGTGCTCAACGGTCGGGTTGGCGCTCGCAATACCGCCGTTCTCGGCGCTGCTCGTCTGTGTGGTCAGGATGATATGCTCAGGTGTCTGGCGATTGAACCGGTGGCCTGTCTGGCATTGCCCCGGGTGCTGGCCCTGACTTTATCGATGCCTGTGCTGGTGTTGATTGGCAACGCAAGTGCCTTGGGAGCGGCGAGTTTGCTTGGGTATGGGATGATCGGCATTCACCCGTCGATTTTTTGGACGAGTGTGCAATCGAGCCTGGTGGTATGGGATTTTTTGCTGGGCATGATCAAGGCGTGGGTATTTGGAGGGGCGATTGGTTTGATTTCCTGTTATTATGGGATTCGAACAAGCGGATCCGGCCGGGCCCTTGGGCGCAGTGTGAATAATTCGGTGGTGAGTTCGGCCATCGCTGTCTTTTTTTTCAATTTCCTGCTTTCATGGTGGATGGGTTGACAAATGGGAGGGTTGTGCCGCCTGTTGGCATCGATTGCCGCTTCGATAGGGCAGACGCTGTATTATGCCATCCACGCGCGCGTGGATCGGCGTGAGGTTTTGACGCAGGCCTATGACATGGCCAATCGCTCGGTGTTCCTTGTTCTGTGGACGAGCGTGGCGCTTGGTTTGAGCCTCGTGTATCAGGCAGGGCTTCAGCTTGAGCGGCTGATCGGCGATTTTTCGCTTCTTGGGCCTGTGTATTTACAGATGATCCTGCGCGAGTTCGGTCCGACGGTGACTGCCCTGATGCTTACGACCAGGATTGGCACAGGCATGGCCGCAGAAATAGCGCACTGGCAGGTGACGGAGCAGAATGATGCGCTGATGCTGTGCGGCATCCATCCGGCGCAGTATCATGCACTGCCGCGTTTGTATGCGTCGGTGCTGGCGATGTTTTGCTGTGTGTCGATTGCATGTGTGGTTTTGTGGTTGACGGGGTTTGCCACGGCGCATGTGGCCTTTGGCGTTTCGGCAGACCTGTATATGCGTCTTGGGGATGTTGGCTGGCGAGATCTGGTGGTGGCCTGTTGCAAGACATTTTCATTTGGTATGGCGATTCCCATGGTATCGTTTGGCGTTGCACGTCTTGCGTACGGCGGGACGTGGGGTGTGGGCGTATCGACGACGCAGGCGGTAGTGGCTTGTTTTATGGCGATTCTCGGGCTTGATTTGATCTGGTCGCTGGTGGGTTTTGGGGCGGCACTTTGACGAGGAAATGGGGAGGGACGCGCTTTGCAGATATTTCGCGTTGTGTCGTGTTTGCTGGTTTTAATCTGCCTGTCCTTCTTTGGGAGGGAGAGCCTGGCGCAGCCTGAAGGCGCGCGTCTGGAGTTTGGTGTGTCCTGGCGTCATGGCATGCTGGAGGGAGAAAGACGCCATGCAAGCTATGAAATTGGTGCAAGCGTTGGGCTGTCGAAACAATTTGGAAACTGGGTGACGGTATTTGGCGGGGGCGGGATAACGTGTGCAGGGCTTTGGGATGGTGCTTGGCGGTATCGTGCCGGAAGGAAAGAGGGTAAGGCTAAAACTGCCTGGGGGCTGCTCTTGTCTGCGGGTGTCGATGTCGCTCTGTGGCCCGGGATGCTGGGTGTTTCGGGCGGGCTGAATGCGCGCAGTTATTTCGTGCCGGAGCGGGCTGGGATCTTTCGTGTGGATGCTGCTTTGGGCCTGGTGGCGTGGCCGTTTTCGCGTTCGTCCGGGATTTTGGTCGGAACAAGGCTTGGGCTTTATTACCATTTTGGACTGGTCGATCGTTTCGACGAGGTGTTTGGGTTATGGCAGCGTGCGCCGTGGCTATCCCTGTCCTGGACGTGGCAATATTAAGAGGGGGCAACGCCCCCTGCGCCGCTATCGCACTCGCCTTATCACTAACGGTCTATCGCGGCGTCGAAATGATGCAGATTCTAGGAAGCAAGGAGGCGTGGAAGGGAGCGTACTCTCGTACGTGACCGACCACAACGACGCCGCTGACGACGAAGATGCCCATTTGGGCGACAGC
>Ga0209737_10000763_pt1 | contig 24667 bp, 20 predicted proteins | sample TergutCu122P3_FD_187284 | JGI IMG/M metagenome (GOLD analysis project Ga0209737, IMG submission 187284) | Cubitermes ugandensis P3 segment gut microbial communities from Kakamega Forest, Kenya - Cu122 P3 (SPAdes) (version 2) | ecosystem: Host-associated > Arthropoda: Insects > Digestive system... | reverse complement strand
TTGCTTCCTTTTGCCTTCTCTTTATGTTGTGCTTCTTCGGCAGCAATATTTTGGTAATGGTCACAGACTTGTTTACCGAGGTTGCGGCTGCCGGAGTGGACGACAAGGTAAAGGTTACCCTCATCATCTTCACCCAACTCGATGAAATGATTTCCCCCACCTAATGTCCCAATCGAAAGGATGGCACGGTTGTGGTTGACATGACGTACGCAACGGAGTTCGGTTAGGTCAATATCATCGCAAAAATGGTGGGCTTCTTTGCGGGTATTAAATCCTGCCGGAATAAATTGGTGGATGGTTTTGTCGAGTTTTTGTAGTTCGACTTTTTTGTCTGCAAGTAAGGCTGTTTCCATACCACAACCGATATCAACGCCAACGAGGTTGGGTACGATTTTGTCCTTAATCGTCATAGTCGTCCCAATTGTACAACCCATCCCGGCATGATAATCAGGCATAATACGGATTTTGCTGCCTCTGACAAACTCCTGCTCAAGTAGATGCTGAACCTGAACGATGGCACTTTGGTCAGCGGTATCACTAAATATTTTTGCATTGGCATATGTGCCGGTTAATTCAATCATGGTATGCTCCTAGTTCGATGAAATCATTATACATAAACCGCATTTTGTCAATTACTTTTTCGACGTGCATATGACCGCAATACCAGCGGATAAAACTTAGTTTGTCCTCAATTTTGTCTAACCATTCTTCGGTACTATTGTCAATATTTTTGTAGATAACGGAAAAAATCTGACCAATATACTTGTAAGGGCAGGTGTGGGAAAAAACGATGTCAACCTGCCATTTTTCATCATCAAGGCGTTCTTCGACGCGCCTTTTTATTTCTTCCGATGGTTGCTCATCCGGCCACCATCCCATATCCTTTAGAAGCCGATATTCTTTGTCGATGCTGTAGGCACCACCGATAACTAAGCAGCGATTATTGTTAAGGTTAAATATTTCGCCGTCTTTGGCAAAAATTAAATTAGGAAATTCCGGCTCAATAAAAACTGCTCCCCCATTCCATATCGTTTCGGTGTAGCCAGCGATATTTTGTGGGCGGATTTCGTGGTTTCCATGGATGCAGAACATCGTGATGGGAAGCTCGTTAAGCAATTTTTTTAGACCATTATCACTTAGGTGGCGGGGATACTTGTGGATATTCTCAGCGATATAATTAATCCCGACATCACCTAGTATGACGAGAATATCATCTTTGGTAGTTTCAAAGCGTTCGCAAAACTCTTCCACGCGCCGAAAATCCCTGTGTGTATCACCGGTGATATATATCATTATATTCTCCGTAAGCATTCTTGCCAACGTCGCCGCCGAGCGACATTTTATCAGCGCAAAAACTCTTGCAATTCTTCTAATTTTTCTTGGGTGATAAGGGCTGTTTTGTCAGTACCCCGGAGTGATACAATATATGTCCAGCGTCCGTAGGGATATACCTTGGTAATCGCCGATTGTCTGATGATATAAGCCCGGTGACAACGAAAAAAATCATTGTTTTCAATTTGCTTCCATAAATCATTAAGGCTTTTGGAAGTTGTATGCGTTTCATCTTTTGTTTCGATATATGTAATCTTGTTTTCGCGGTATACCATCAGGATATCGTTAATAGGAAGGAAGACCATACCTTCACGGTTCTTGAGCATCAGGGTTTGGGCCGGGGTGGTTTTTTTCTTGGTTTTAGCTTTTTGGATGCGGCGTAAGGTCTGTCGGACGCGGTCGGTTTTAAATGGTTTTAATAGGTAGTCAGCGGCATAAAGCTCAAATGCTTCAAGGGCATATTGACTATGGGCAGTGACAAAAATAATTGTTGTGTCGGGTAAGGCTTCATGGATTTCCTTGGCAGCAAGAACTCCGCCTTTTTTGGGCATATCAATATCAAGCATCACCACATCCGGTGTACATTCAAGTGAGCGGCGGACGGCTTCTTCACCGTCCGCTGCTTCACCGATACAAAACATTTCATCCAATCCTTCGATTATTTTCCGGAGTACAGTACGCATACCCACATCATCGTCAGCTATAAAAATGTTAAGGTGCATTTCTTTTACCGCCTTTTGATACCGCCGGACCAATGATTACGGATAATACCATTGCCTGTCTTGCCGTTACCGGGTTCAAATTTATTTTACGGGTATTTCTTCCGGTATTGGCGGTTTTATTTTCCGGCTCAGAATTGATTTTTTCATTTTCAAGCTCAATAGCGTGACTTTCATATAACTCTTGTTTTTCTTGCTTTGAATGCTGTTCATGCTTTTTTTGCTTTTCCCGTTTATCCATAATATACCCATGCTCCTTTCAGAGTCTTCGATATTCTGTTCCTACCATTACATACTCTCGGAACTACCCTTATCATCAGCATCAGCAATTGATTTACGCATCCGGGTATCAGAAATGACGTTCTGCATATTGTAATAATCCATTACGCCGAGTTTTCCTTCGCGAAGGGCAGTTGCCATCGCTTTTGGTACTTCCGCTTCGGCTTCAACAACTTTTGCCCTCATTTCCTGGACTTGTGCTTTCATTTCCTGTTCAACGGCAACCGCCATTGCCCGGCGTTCTTCCGCTTTCGCCTGGGCGATGCGTTTGTCGGCTTCGGCTTGGTCAGTTTGCAATTTTGCCCCGATATTTCTGCCAACATCTACGTCGGCTATGTCAATCGAAAGGATTTCAAAAGCGGTACCGGATTCCAAACCTTTACCTAGTACGGTGCGAGAAATGTTGTCAGGGTTTTTGAGTACTGCTTCATGTGATACGGAGCTACCGATGGTGGCAACGACACCTTCACCAACCCGGGCGATAACTGTCTGTTCACCGGCACCACCAATCAAACGGTCGATATTGGCGCGGACGGTTATTTTTGCTTTGGCAATCAATTCAATACCGTTTTGGGCAACGGCTGAAATCGCCGGGGTTTCAATAACTTTTGGGTTAACGCTCATTTGGACGGCTTCAAGGACATCACGTCCGGCTAGGTCGATGGCAGCGGCCCGCTCAAATTCCAAGGGGATATTTGCCCTTTGGGCGGCGATAAGTGCATTAATCACGCGGTCAACATTGCCACCTGCAAGATAATGGGCTTCAAGTTTGTTAATCGGAATGCTCAAACCGGCTTTGACAGCTTTGATTTGCGGATTGACAATCAAATACGGTCTGACCCGGCGAAGCTTCATGCCAATCAAGGTCACAATACCGATTTTTACGTTTGCGGCAATGGCACTAATCCAGAGTGCGATAGGGATAAAGGAAAAGAAGAGCCACAAAAAGAGTACGATAATGATAGTAATAGTGATAATTGTCCAAAGTTCCATGTTTTTCCTCCTCATTTATGAATGGTTTATGCAACAGTTTCAATTTTTTCCCGAATAACGATTTTATTTCCCTCGACTTCTATGACTTCAACCATTGTGCCTTTATCTATGTATTCGCCACGGCTGACAACATCGAGTTTTACTCCATCAAAGTCCACATTTCCGACCGGGCGGCAGATGGTAACGACGACACCGGTTTTTCCTAACAAATACTGCATATCTTCTGTACCGGTAAAACCCTCTTCCGATTCTTGCAAAATCAATGTCTTGGGTATGCGTCCCTTTGAGGCGAGAGACAGGAATACAAATAATATCGCCACTACAATGATAAACATTATTATAGTCAGGACAATACCCTGCCTGATTGTCTGGGCGGTGATGAAAACAGTTACAATCAAGGTGATGATGCCGAGGATGCCAAAGAACCCATTAAACCCAAATGTGGGGTCGAACATTTCGATGATAATCAGGCTGATCCCGACGATAAATAGTATGACGCTTAAAGCCGAGATACCGGTAAATAATGCCAAAAATTCCATGCTTTTCCTCCTTTCTGTATGTACAGAGCCTACTCATTTATTATGTTTGTGTAAAGTATATGTCAGAATACTCATGTTAACAATACATAAACGCTGAAAAATACAATTTCGGTGCTGAAATGTCGTTTTAGATACCTTAACTTTTTTTCCGTGGTACAGTAACAACGAAAGTGGTCTCACCATCTTCACTATTTACGTCAAGACTACCATTATATTTTGTGACGATATTTTTGCAAATATTAAGACCCATACCCTCACCGCCGCTCTTTCTGGTCGTAAATCCGGCTTCAAATATTTGCGGTTTGATATCGGGTTTTATCCCATTCCCATTATCACTGATACGAAACTTGTAGCTATAGATATCATCGAGAATTTCGATATGAATCTTGCGCTCTTTTGCTTTTTCGAGGACGGCATTAACGGCATTATCAATCAGATTGCCTAGTATCCGGCAGATCTCCCACTCCGGCATCGGTATTTCCGAAAGTGTCGTCCGGATATCAATCTGCATCTCGATATTTTTGCTGATTGAAGAACGCCTTTTGGCTTCCAAAATGGCATTAACCGCCGGTATTCCGGTTTTCAGGATGCTGTTGACACTTTCAATACTGTCATATACATCAGAGATATATTTATTCGCTTCATCATATGCCGACAATTCAATCAAACTATGAACAACCTGCAGATGATTCATAAAGTCGTGCCGTTGGGCACGCAATGTATTATGGAGATTATTCAAATCACCGAGGGTGCTTTCGGTTTGCTCAAGTTTTGTGCGTGACATCATTGCCGGTTTTATCAGCGTTAGTGAAATCACGGCACTTGATAACGAGATTAGGGAAATTGCGAGAAGCATCAAAAGCTCTATCAGGGGTATACCACCTTGGTAATTAAGAAAACCATAAACAATCACAAAAACGACCATAAACACAAGGATTATGTTTAGGGTTATCATCAGGATTAGGCTTTTTTGGATGTTTAGGTGCATATGGACATTATAGCAATGATTTAACAACAACTCAAGTGCTACAAATTAGCTCGCTGGATGCAAATTAGCTCGCTGGATACCTCCAACCTCGCACCCAACCGACTAAGGATTTCATTGGTAATTGTGCCAGCCTGATCAGCGAGGTCGTTGACGGTTATTTTGTTGGCAATGCATTTTTTGACGGGATTTTCAAAAGATGCTCCGATGATGATAGCAATATCGCCTACATTAACGTTTTCAATTTCAGTGATATCAACAGTCAAGCTGTCCATGCAGATACGCCCGACAATAGGAGCTTTTGAGCCGTTTATTAGGACAAAACCGATACCGTTTGACAAAGAGCGGGGGATACCGTCGGCATATCCGATGGAGATGACGGCGATTTTCATGTCGTGGGGGGCGGTGAAGGTCAGCCCGTATCCCGTCGCTTCCCCGGCATAAAGGGGAGCGGTCATGGCAACCCGTGCTTTGACCGATAAAACCGGACGCAAATCGGAACCCCATTTCATAGTGTCATTGGAATTACTTAGGGTTCCATAAAGGGCAATGCCTATTCTGGCATAGTCATAAGGATTTTTCAAGTCACGTAATACCCCGTAACTGCTGTGGACATGGGTTTTGGGTGGGGTGATGCCATTTTCTTTTAAGTAATTAAGGACTTCATTAAAATTCTTGATTTGATTTTGGGTAAAATTTATATCATTCATCTTAACGCTATCGGCGACACACAGATGGGTATAGATGCCGGTAATATCAAGGTTGGGATATTTAAATATGTTTAGGATTTCCTTTAAATTCTTCGAACGCTCTCCCATCCTGCGCATTCCAGTATCAACTTTGATGTGAACCGGTAAGCGTTTTTTGCTTTCCTCATTTAATAAGACTGCGTATTTATGATTGAGAACGGTCTGGGTCAAATGGTAACGTCTTAGTAACTGAAAATGTTCCGGTGGGGTATAACCTAAAATAAGGATTTCACCTTTGATATGGTTTTTGCGTAATTCAACTGCTTCTGCCACTGATACCACGCAGAAGGAGTAGATACCGCAGGCGTTTAGTTCTCTCGCTATCGGCACAGCTCCATGACCGTAGGCGTTGGCTTTGACGGCGGGCATGAGTTGGCAATCCGGGGGTAGGTGGGATTTCAGGATGTTGATGTTGTGGCGTAAGTTTTCGAAGTTGAGTTCTATCCAGGCGCGGTGGGGAATCCTTTTATGGAGGTGAGGTTGGTTCGTAGTGGGAGGATATATTGGATGACTTGATTGCTTCGTCGCTGAGTTCCTCGAAATGACGGATTGGCAATAGCTCAAAATAATCGAAGCGATAAATGTAAATAAACAAACAACGATATAATGAATAATGCTATTGTCAACCAAAAAGGATGTCAGCCCGGTAAATCTTGCAATACCACGGATGGCAATTATGAAAAGTGGGTGCAGGATGAAAATCCACATTGCGATTTTGCGCAGGTTTAAGCTAAAAAGCATAGTGAGATTATGGCTCGAACCTCTTGCTTGCGCAAGAGGTTCCCGCAATGACGTAAAGTGTGGAGGACTAGTATTTCTATTAGTATTTTGAATATCCTTATAAAGTAAATACTGGAACAAGAAATACATCGTTGGTATTAGGGTAATGTATAAGCTGTCGTGGCGCGGGAGGTGAAAATGGTTGAGCAGGGAGCCTTCCATTAGCATGAAGGTTAGGGAGATGATGAAACCGAATTCACCCCGTCCAGGGAGGGGAATTTTATTCGCCATATTCACTCCCATCACCAAAAACAACGGTGCATAAAATATTCCATTGCGGGTATATGATGAGACACCGAAAATCAATTCATACATCGATTCCAAGAATGGCACTTGCATCACCAATCCATAATAACTGTCACCAAAAAGCCCAATAACATATAGAATCAAGGCAATGCCAACCACAATACGTTTTGCAAAATAACGTAATAAAACGTACACCAGTAATACACCGATAATCACCGCCGGTAAGTACCATAAGTGATAGAATGTACCATCGAAAACTAGATTCTTAAGGAAAGTAAGTGCGACATTGATATACGATTGTGTCTTTATATACTCATCAGAAAAGCCGACTGCATAATGCCCGGCATAAATACTAATCGGTAAATATAAAAGAGTTGCACCTATATAAATGAAGGTAGTTCTCCTGATGAATTTTGTAGGAAAGGTATTTTTACTCAAAACAAAATAACCGGTTACCATCAGGAAAAAGGGTACGGCAATTCGCGCAAATATATGAGTGAACAGGAAATTTAACTCCAGACTGATTGAAGTCAGCGGATAAGTATGAATTGCCACGATTAAGAAGGCGGCAAATAAACGAAAGCGGTCCAGGGTACGGTAACTCATGAGGGTACCGCCAACTCAACCGCCATACTTATCACCTGCTCAAGCGGATATCCGGCAGCCTGCATCATTTTGGGATAACGGCTGTTTACGGTAAAACCGGGAATCGTATTTACCTCATTGAAAACAATCTCACCGGAAAGAGTCAGGAAGACATCTACCCGGGCAAAACCAGAGCAACCCAAGGCACGATATATAATCCGGGCGGTTTCTTTTATTTCCGCTGTTTTTTGCGGACTAATCCGCGCCGGGACATGAATCGCCGAGTTAACCAAGCTATATTTTTCAGTGAAATCAAAAAAATTATCGGCTATTTCTATTTCATCCGGTTCACCAATTATCAACTCATCATTACCTAGAACTGCACAGCCGATTTCTACCCCGGTAATGCTTTCTTCTATAATAACTTCATTGTCATGCAAAAATGCCGCTTCAATCGCGGCAAGCAAATTACTGCGGTTTAGGACTTTTGAAATACCCAGTGATGAACCGGCTTTGACGGGTTTTACAAATAGGGGGTAACCAATTATCGCTGCTTGATTCAGGATGCTTTCAAAATCAACCATGTTATTGATAACAAATGCTTTTGGTACACGAATTCCATTTAGACCCACTATTTTGTGGGCGCGGTCTTTGTCCATACAAAGGGCGGAGGACATGGTATTGCAACCGACGATAGGGATTCCGGCAAGCTCCAATAGTCCCTGCACTGTTCCGTCTTCGCCATATTTGCCGTGTAAAACCGGTAAAGCGGCATCAAGGCTTAAAAAATTCGGACCGTCTTTTTCAAATTCTATCAAACCGTGGGTTTCTCGGCAGGGTGAGACAATGGCTCGGGTTAAATCCCCGGGGTTAAACCATGTATCGTCCTTTATTTTTTCGACACAACCTTTGTATCTAAACCATTCACCGTTTCTGGTGATGCCGATTAAGATTGGCTCGTATTTATTGGAGTCAAAATGGGTGATGATTGCATATGCTGATTTTAGTGAAATTTCGTATTCGCCGGAGCATCCGCCGAAGAGGATGGCAATGGTTTTTTTGTTGGTCATGGGGCTCCTTATGGGTTGTGTGTTTATCGGCGGGGGCAAGCCCCCGCCCTACAGTATTATTTATCATATCATGGACTAGTTAAGATTCTTTTAATCAATACTTATGATAGAATAAGGAATTTATGAAGAATTTATTAAAGGTGATGAGAAAACAAAGGGTGCCACGTTTCTGTGGCACCTTTGTTTTAATTATTTCGCGTAATCAATTACGCGTGATTCCCTGATTACATTTACTTTGATCTGTCCTGGATACTCAAGCTCTGCTTCAATCTGCTTGGAGATATCCCTTGCTAATAAGATCATGTCGGCGTCCGTGATTTGTTCCGGAACGACCATAACTCGAATCTCCCTACCTGCCTGAATTGCAAAAGACTTGTCTACACCTTTGAAATTGTTTGTTATTTCTTCTAATTGTTTTAAGCGGTTAGTATAAGTGTCCAGTGTCTCGCGCCTTGCTCCCGGACGCGCTGCTGAGATAGTATCGGCAGCTTGTACAATGCAAGCAAGCAAAGACTGGGGCTCGGTATCACCATGATGAGATTCTACAGAATTGATAACTATGGCTGATTCTTTGTACTTACGGCAAAGATCCGAGCCTAATTGTATGTGCGAACCTTCCATTTCGTGGTCAACGGCTTTTCCGATATCATGTAAAAGTCCGGCTCGTTTTGCCATTCTGACATCGAGATTCATCTCGGCTGCCAATAGACCTGACAACTGTGCCACTTCAATGGAATGCTTTAACGCATTCTGCCCATAACTGGTTCTGAACTTCATCTTACCAAGCAATCTGATTAATTCCGGATGGATACCATGAACCCCAACTTCTAAAGCCGATTGTTCACCTTCCTCTTTAATCATTACTTCTACTTCTTTTTGTGCCTTTTCAACCATCTCTTCGATTCTCGCCGGGTGAATCCGGCCATCGATGATAAGTTTTTCCAAGGCAATCCGTGCCACTTCCCGGCGAATCGGGTCAAAGCCTGAAAGAATAACGGCTTCCGGGGTATCGTCGATAATCAAATCAACTCCCGTCATGGTCTCCAAAGTCCTGATATTACGGCCTTCGCGACCAATTATCCGCCCTTTCATCTCATCATTGGGTAATGGCACGACGGATATTGTCGTCTCGGATACATGATCCGCTGCACATCTCTGGATAGCAGTAACAACATATTCCTTCGCTTTTTTGTCTGCTTCTTCTTTGGCTCTGCTTTCTATTTCCTTGACCAGCATTGCCGTTTCATGTCTGACTTCTTCTTCAACAATTTTCAATAAATGTTCTTTTGCTTGTTCGGAGGTTAAACTGGAGATTCGTTCTAGTTCCTGTACGCGTTGTTCATTCAGCTTGGCAATCTCTTCGCGTTGTTTCGCCATTGCTTCTTCACGGGAATTGAGACTTTGCTCTTTGCGCTCAATCTGTTCCGTTTTTTTATCGATGTTTTCCTCTTTCTGCTGAATCCTCCGCTCAAATCTCTGTACTTCTGCCCGTCTTTCTTTTATTTCCTTATCGAGCTCGCTTTTAGCTTTGATGGACTCTTCTTTTACTTCAAGTAACGATTCACGTTTCTTCGTTTCAGCAGTTTTTAATGCTTCATCAATAATTTCCCGTGCTTTTTGCTCTGCATTACCTAGTTTTGACTCAGTTACCTTTTTGCGGTAATTGGTCGCCATAATCGCGGTAACGGGAATGGCTACAACCAGAGTTGCTACTACTGCAACAATAACTTCAAACATTACAGGAGCACCTCCTTATTAAATTTTCATTGTAAACCCGTTTATTAGTATATCAGCTGGGGTAAACCCCAGTATTTCAATATAGAATAAATAAAAGCTTGTTACAATACTTCAATTTTAAACGCAATATAGTGCTATGTCAAGTTGAAATTTTTATGCCCACAAATACTAAAACAATATATTTTTTTTTCCTTAATTCTGTGCTATAATACTTGCGTAAGCAAAATCGTACTAATAAATTACGAAAGGTTACCAATTTATATGAAAACCATTTTTATTGTTGATGATAACAATACCAACCTGATGGCTGCCAAAACCGCACTTGATGGTACCTACAAAGCGTTAGCCCTGACTTCGGCGGAAAGAATGTTCAAGCTGGCGGAGAAAATTATACCCGACCTTATTCTATTGGATGTCGAGATGCCGGAAATGAACGGCTTTGAAGCACTCAAGATTTTAAAGGAGCATGAAAATCAAAAACTACGTGAAGTCCCGGTTATCTTCCTTACTTCAATGAATGACGCGGAAAGTGAAACCCATGGTTTTGAGCTTGGGGCGATGGACTTCATTAATAAGCCTTTTTCACCGCCGGTTTTGCTGAAACGGATTGAAATACACATTGAAACAGACAAATTAATCAAAAAGGGGCAACAGTCCATACGAAAGATGCACAATGCCACCGTCCATGTTATCGCCAATATGGTTGAGCGACGCGACCAGATAACCGGCGGTCATATCGAAAGAGTCCAGGCTTATCTCAAGATTCTTATCGATGAACTAATCCGGACCGGGATATATGCCGACGAGATTTCCAGTTGGGATATGGATTTAGTGATGCCGTCTGCCCAGTTACATGATGTCGGCAAAATTATTGTCAGTGACGTAATCCTTAACAAACCGGCCAAACTAACGGATGAGGAATTTGCTTTAATTAAGAAACACTGCGCCGAAGGTGAGGCGATTGTTGATGAGATTATTAATAACTCCGAGGTTGACGGTTTCCTTTCCCATGCCAAGATGTTTGCCGGTTACCATCACGAGAAATGGAATGGAAGCGGTTATCCGTATGGTTTGAAAGGCGAAGCAATCCCTTTGCAAGGGCGGATAATGGCGATTGCCGATGTTTATGATGCACTGGTATCCGAGCGTCCGTACAAAAAACCTTTCAGTCATGATGAAGCGGTAGAAATAATCAAAAAAGACAGCGGAACGCATTTTGACCCCCAAATCGTCGAGGCTTTTGTTAATGTGGCAGATGATTTTTGGGTTGAGGCGTTGAATAATATGTAGAAATTGGGTAAATTATGAAAACAAAACTAATATGCTTTATATCACTTATACTTTTTATCATCTCATGCTGTTCATTCCTTAGTTTTGCCAATGAGTTTGACGTGGAACGCCGCGATGATTTCGCCGGACAATTTCTCGCCAATTATTCAGTCAATACATACAGTATGGAGTTCAACAATTTTCCGAGTGATGAATCAAATACTGTCCTCCAGACTAAGGATGGATATATGTGGTTTGGCGGATATAATGGTCTGTACCGTTATGATGGCTCCAAATTTACGATTTGGGATGCCGCTTCACCAAATGGTTTTGGTTCATCCAACATCCGGGCTTTATATGAGGATAAAAGCGGTATCCTTTGGATAGGGACAAATGACCGGGGAATAGTTTCATTTGAAAATGGTCTTTTTACTGTTTATGACAAAAATTCCGGCATTCCCTCCAATACCATCCGGACAATAAACGAAGATTCAAAGGAACGGATATGGGGTGGTACACCAGAAGGATTATTCTATATTGATGGTGAGCGCAATATCAATCCCGTCGTTCTTGATACTTTAAATACCCAAGCTATTGTTGCGATGGATGTCGATAACCACGATAATCTTTATATCGTATTAAACAACGGCGAATTAATTATTTATACCCCTGACGGAAAAACCCTCGAGCCATTACATGGCATTCACGAAGCACCTGTATATTCAGTTAAAGCGGTTTCTGCCAATCGGATTATTGCCGGATTGCGTGATGGTAATGTCTTGGTTTTCCACTTTATCGGTGGTCAGTTTACCCTTCTTAATACCGTAAAAACCCCACTTATCAATATCGATTCCATTTATGAAGATTCAGTTGGTTTCCTTTGGTTATGTGGAGAAAATGCCCTTGGTTTCCTTGATGCGAACGAAAGGTACCGCCATGTCGGCAACCCCAGTGGGGTCGGTTTTTACCGGGAAATGTGGGAAGATTACCAAAACAATTATTGGGTTACGGCAGCCAGGGGTGGGGTAACGAAATTTACACTAAGCACTTTTACCGATTTATATGCCTTGCTTCGATTCGACTCCAGCACCGCCAACGGTATCTTGTTACATGATGAATTGACTTACATCGGGACAAATAATGGGTTGTTTATTTTTGACAAAAACGGAAATCAGGTCCACCGCATTTTTACTGATCTTGTATCTACTCGTGTACGTGGTCTTTTTAGCGACAGCTTAGGAAATATTTGGATCTGTACATATTCTGAGCTGGGGGTAATCCGCTATACTCCGGCAACCGGCGAATACAAAAGCTGGGCTGAAGCTGATGGTCTTTTAACTGACCGAACCCGCTTGATAAAGGAAAAACCGAATGGTGTTATTGTGGTCGGGACAGCCAGTGGGTTAAGCTTCATCAAGGGTGATGAGATAATATCTGCCAATGAAGCTTTTGAAACGGATGTATATTTAGAATTACCTGATATCATGGTGCTTTCGATGACGGTCGCCAATGACGGAACCTTATATGTTGGAACAGACGGCAGCGGGGTTTACGCAATTAACAAAAACGGGACAATTCGTTATCAGGAAGAAGACGGCTTAACCGGCGGGGTTGTTCTCCGGATGCTGAATGACAAGGATAGTAGCGGGGTCTGGGTCGGGGCATCACCGGGTTTATGTTATATAAGTGGTGATGGAGCGGTTATTTCCTTGGATAAAGTCCCACCTTATACCTTCCTTGACATCATGCAATACGAAGATGAATTGATACTTTTGGCATCACGGGTAATTATCCGTACAAATGCCAATAATTTGCTTGATCCCGATGTGGATTTCGAGTATAACGTTTTAAATCGCTCTTCCGGGTTGACCGCCTTAATTAATGCCAACTCATGGAATACTATCACGTCGGATGGTGACATGTATTTTTGTACCGATCGGGGTGTGCTGGTATACAGCCTCGATAGAAATGTCACTCATTTTACCCCTTTTGCCGGAATTGCGAGAATTGATATTGATGGCACGGAATACACTTCATTTTTTGATGGAATTACCATTCCCAGTGATGCCAACCGGTTGACGATTGAGTTATCCTTCCTCTCGTTCGGGATTATGGGTGATACGAAGCTTTACTATCGTCTGATAGGGCAGGATAATTATCCACAGGTATTGTCTTTTACCGACAATCTCGAAATATCTTATACCAACCTGCGTGGTGGCAGCTATACCTTTGAAGTATGGACAGAAGATTCAATGTTGAATGTTGGCAGCTTTATCGAAATCACTATCGAAAAAGAACTCCAATTTTTTGAGCATATCATTGTGTGGGTTATCATCGGTATCATGATGACAAGCTTTTTTGGTATGATAGCCAATGCCATTTTGAAATACCGTACCCGCAAGTTTCTTGCCGAAAGAGCTGATGAATCAAACCGTGCCAAAAGCAATTTCCTTGCAACAATGTCCCACGAAATCCGCACCCCGATGAATGCCATTCTTGGCATAACACAATTGGAATTACAAGACAAAAACTTGGCTGCCAAAAATCTGAAAGCCCTCGAAAAAATCTATAATTCGGCCAGTACATTACTTGGTATTATTAATGACATTCTTGATATGTCCAAAATAGAAAGCGGTAAAATGGAAATCAACCCGGTAAATTATGATCTTCCGAGTTTGATTAATGATATCGCCCAATTAAATTCAGTCCGGATTGGTAATAAACCAATCAACTTCATCCTGGAAATAGATGAGCATTTACCATCTCTAAATTATGGTGACGAGTTGCGGATAAAACAGATTCTCAACAATCTCCTCTCCAACGCTTTCAAATATACTGATGAAGGTTTTGTAAAATTAAAGGTATATCATGAAATCGCCGGTCAGCCGGGCATAAAACCTGAGTCCCTCAATCTTTCAACCAGTACTGAACACGATGTTGTATTATTCTTCTCCGTTGAGGACAGTGGGCAGGGGATGAAATTTGAAGACCGGCAAAAATTATTTTCCGAAGATTATGTCCGGTTTAATGTTGAGTCCAACCGAGTAATAGAAGGTGCCGGTCTGGGTCTTAGTATTACCAAAAAAATGGTTGAATTAATGAACGGAGATATTTCTGTTGAAAGTGAATATGGGATTGGCAGTATTTTTACCGTATCAATAATCCAAAAAGCGATTGACTTATCACCTATTGGAAATGAAGTAGCAGACAAATTGAGGAGCTTTGAATACGCCGGAGCAAAAGAGCGTCCATCCATTTCTTATAATATCATGCCGTATGGAAGGGTATTGATTGTTGATGATGTCGAAACGAACCTTTATGTTGCCGAAGGATTGCTCGCTCCTTACCAGCTGAATATCGATACAGCCTTAAGCGGTTTTGTTGCCCTCGATAAGATTGAGGGTGGTGAAAAATATGATGTTATCTTTATGGATCATATGATGCCATTGATGGATGGGATTGAAACAACGAAAAAAATCCGCGCGTTTGGTTACGAGGGTACCATTGTTGCCCTGACCGCCAATGCCATTGTTGGAAACGATGAGATGTTTAAAGAAAATGGTTTTGATGATTTTCTCGCCAAACCGATAGATACCAGCCAATTAAATGATATCCTCAATAAATGGATCCGGGACAAAAACCCCATCGCCGCCAATGCCGCGATGGAAGCGGCAAAATATATAGATTATCATAATGAAGCGGATGAAAAGCAATCCTCAAAACTCCGCCAAATCTTCTGCCAGGATGCCGCAAAAGCCGTCACCACCTTGCGCGAATCTGTTGTTAATGATTTAAAACTTTACACAACAACAGCCCATGCAATGAAATCGGCATTAGCCAATGTTGGTGAACACGAAAAATCTGAACTTGCCGGCAAACTTGAAGATGCCGGACGAAGTGGTGATATTGAATATCTTTCTCTTCATAACGAAGTTTTCTTAAGCGACCTCGAAAACTTGATTCAAAAGCTTAAACCAGTCGAAGTCGAAGTTGATGAATCCACCATCAATGAAGATCTGGAGTTTTTGAAAGAGCAACTAGAAATAATAGAAACCGCTTGTGGGGATTATAATGATACTTTAGTATACGCCGCCTTGGAAAGGCTGATGGATAAAGAATGGAAAAATACTACCAAAGCCGACCTTACTGCTATCCATGATACGCTGTTTTTTGACAGTGATTTTGAGGCAGCGGGTGAGCAGTGTAATAAGTTACTCCAAAGAATAAAATAGGCAAGCATGAGGGAAAAATTTCAAAGTCAATCGGCTAATGTCCGGCGTTTAAGAAAAATCTGGACAATAGCATCAATTTTTATTTTTTCATCATATATCATGATGGTTTTTTTGGATTCCATTTTTGGAACCGGTGACATCCGTAGCGTCCAATTGAGTGTTATGGGTGGTGTTCCCCTTATCATTATCGTAGTTTTCGCTCTCAATATTACACCGGGTATTGGAAATAAACCATTATGTATCGGACTTTTTTCACAAGTCGCTTTTTTGGCAATTGGAATCTTGACTGAAAGATTAAATAGTTACTTTTTTATCCTGTTATTGATTACCGGAATTTTTTCATTGACCAAGTTTTTCCGGCAAATGGTAATTTTTATTGCCATCGGTGTTTTGATAAACATCTTATATATGATATTTGTAGTTCCATTATTAGACGGCATTAATGCTTATCTTTTCTTTTTACAATTCTTGATGTCACTATTTGGTTCATTTATCTTCACCATCCAGACTTATTATGTAGTCAAAAAAGAAGGACGTTCTGAACGGGCTCTGGAAGCTTTTTCAGCCTTCTTGCATAGTACGCCAAATTATACAGTCCTCACAGATGCCAAAAACAGGGTACGATACATTTCCGAACCCTTGGCAAAATTCGCGCATTTTTCTTCCCAGGAGCTTGCCATAGGAAAACCTTTACTTGACTTATTTTCAAGCAAAGAATTAAAATTGATGTTTGCAAATATCTTAAACGCCGATGGTTTGACCGAATCAACGATGACGATAAGAAATGAAGATAGTGAGCGTCATTACAAAGTCATCACCGACAAACTAACCGGTGAAGCGGGCGGATTGTTTATCGATGTTTCTGATATAACATCGTTGGTAAATACCCAGCGGGAAGCCGAGCTTGCCAATAAAGCCAAATCACAGTTCCTTGCAACGATGTCTCATGAAATCCGCACCCCACTTAATGCAATTCTTGGTATTTCCCGGATTCATTTGCAAAAACCTGATATTCCAAGTGAATATGCCGAAGCTTTTGATAAGATATGTGACTCCGGCGGAAATTTGTTGGGCATAATTAATGACATTCTTGATATCTCCAAGATTGAAGCTGGTAAGATGGAGCTTGTAATTGCTGAATATGATGTACCCAGCCTGATTCACGATACTGTCCAATTAAATATTGTGCGGATTGGCTCAAAACAGATTAGCTTTGTTTTGGATGTTGATGAAAATCTACCTTCACGCTTAGTTGGTGATGAATTACGAATTAAGCAGATACTAAATAATATTATTTCTAACGCAATCAAATATACCGAAGAAGGTCAGGTAAAATTGTCGGTAAGCACCACAATCCCACCCAGTGGACAACCAGCCAAGGAGGGGGTGGTTCTCCTTCGTTTCGCCATCTTAGACACCGGTCAAGGCATGAAACCGGAGGATTTAAATAAGTTATTCTCGGAATATTCGCGCTTTAGTATCGAAGCAAACCAGCATGTCGAAGGAACGGGGTTGGGTTTAAATATTGCCAAAAACCTTGTCCAGTCGATGAATGGTACTATTGAAGCACAAAGCGAATATGGTAAAGGCAGTTGTTTTACGGTCACAATCGAGCAGGGTGAGGTTCCATGTGAGGTATTTGGTTTTGAACTTTCAGACAAACTTCGGAATTTCGATTTCAGGGGAAAAAGAGATCAGATGAATCTACAGATCTCATACACTCCGATGCCATATGGAAAAGTATTAGTAGTTGATGATGTACACACCAATCTTTATGTCGCGGAGGGACTGCTTTCACCTTATGAGTTAAATATCGAAACTGCCATCAGTGGCTTTAAAACTCTCGAAATGATAGAAGAAGGTAACACTTATGACATTATTTTTATGGATCATATGATGCCTTTAATGGACGGTATCGAAACCACGAAAAAACTTCGCGATAGTGGTTATGAGGGAACGATAATCGCTTTGACGGCAAATGCGATTATTGGTAACGCCGAAATGTTTAAAGAAAATGGGTTTGATGATTTTATGTCCAAACCTATTGATTTGAGGCAATTGAATGATATCCTCAATAAATGGATCAGGGATAAAAACCCGGACGCAGCGAGCAACGTTATAAAACAAACCGGGACAACCGCGAAATTACCTTCTTTGGATTCACCTGTGATTAACCCCCGGCTCTTTGAAGTTTTTTGTATTGATGCGGAAAACGCCGTCGTAACATTGCGTGAAACTATTGAAGCTTTAGATATAGTATTATTTACTACCACTGTCCATGCGATGAAGTCTGCTTTACTTAATATCGGCGAAAAAGAGTTATCATTAACCGCCGGTCTTTTGGAAGAAGCCGGACGAAACAAAGATTTTGATTATGTCAAGGACAATACCGATTGTTTTATTAACAATCTCAATCAAATAATTACCCGGATTAAACCAACCATTACTGATGTTGAAACGAATATCGCCGACATGGATATAATTGAAGAAACCGCCTTTTTAGTTGAGCAATTGGAAAAAATAAAAACTGCGTGTGAAGATTATGATGATCTCAAGGCATATGAGCTTCTCGATACATTAAATGATAAAACATGGAAAAATGAAACGAAAAAAACTTTAGATGAAATCCGAAACTTATTGTTTTTCGAAAGCAATTTCGATGGAGCGGCCGAACTGGCAGACAAACTATTGGAGGATAAATGAAACACTTTTTTGTCATTAATCCTCACTCGTTTATCGCAACCGAGGGTTACCAAAATGTAATAGCTGAGATAGAATCCTGCTTCGTAGATGGTAATTCCGATGATTTTAGGATTCATATATCCCGTTATACCCGTGATGCCATTGCAGTGGTTCATGATTATATCTCATCTTATTCTACGGATGAATTGGTACGTATCTATGCAATCGGTGGTGATGGTATTTTATTTGAGTGTTTAAATGGAATGGTTGATTTTCCAAATGCCGAGCTGACTAGTATACCATATGGTAATGCCAATGATTTTGTCCGTGCTTTTGGTGAGGATGCCTATCATCACTTCCGTGATATCAAAAATCTGTTATGTGCTCCTTCACGTCCAGTCGATATCATCCACTGTGGTTCCAATTATGCACTAAATGGTGTTAACATTGGTTTGGTTGGGCAGACTATCATTGAAGCTTTTAAGGTGTTTCCTCATTTGTCGGCTAAATGGCTGCGGAAAAATATAAGTTTCGCTTATACTCTTTGTGCGCTTAAGGGGTTGGTAAATAAAGCTCTTACTAGCCAGTATTATACTGCTACTGTTGACGGCCGTGATTACTCCGGGAAATATTGTAATATTTATATTGCTAATCATTCTTGTATTGGTGGTGATATGACTCCCAGCCCATACGCTATTCCCAACGATGGAAAGTTGAATGTGATTTTTGCCAAGAGTTTAGGAACATTGTCTCTTGCTCAAAAACTAGGGGAATATAACAAAGGGAAATTTGAAAAGTTTGACTTTTTATTCCATTCTGAGTGTAATACAATGGAGATAAAAAGTGACCGTATGTTATGTGTGGAAATGGATGGAGAGGGGTTTTACGCCCATGAGTTAGTGGTAAAAATCATTCCGAACGGGGTAAGGGTTTTTGCTCCGCAGGGTCTTGATTTTGTCGATTATTCTTACAAGGCATATCGAAAAAGCCGTTTAAAGTAAGATTTTGTTAATCATTTCTGTTGAGTATCCTTTTCGTGATAGAAAACCAAAAAGGCGTTGTTTTTCTTTTATGTCGGCGTTTTCTTTTATGTATTTTTTCTTTTCCAGCCATTTGTGGATTTGGGTACGTTCCAGTTCTTCGGTATTTAACTCTGTATCGGTGGTTATATTGTTTGTTGTTTCTTCGGAGTATATTTTGGCTGTTATTTCAAAGGGGATGCCTTTTTTGTAAAGGTCTTGGTATATGCGGTTACGGCTTCTTGTGGTTATATGGTATGTAATATAGTCTTTGGCGTATTGTTCGTCGTCGATGTATTTGGATGATTTCAGGTAGGTGATCGTTTCATCAATGATTTCATCGGTATAATCGCCTTGTTTTAGTTTGTCCCTGATTTGCTTTGCGGTGTAGCGGCGGTTTTTTAGGAGGTGAAGGGCGCGGGTTTTTGCTCTTTTGGGGAGGAGTTTGGTGGTGATTTCTTGATGGGTTTCTGGGGGGAGGTCGTTTCCGATTTTGATGTTGTAGTGGCGTAGTTCGCTTTTGTATAGGGTGAAGGCGAATTGGTCGTTAAGGTGGATGTTGTAGCGGAATTTGTTGTTGGGGGTGGGGGTGATGTTTGTTATGGTCATGGGTTGTGGCTCCGAGGTGGGGTTTGTATGTCGGGGGTGGGGGTATATCGTTAAGTTGTGCTTTGTGAGGTTGGTTGGGGTGGTGGGTTGGTTGTACTGTGTGAGGTGGGTTGTGGTGGTTTTTTGGTTGGGTTGTACTCCGTAAGTCAGGCATAAACTCTCTCCAGCGCTAACGCCTAATTGGTGCTGATTTATGTTGTGCTACTCTAGAAGGCGGCTTGAGGCGCTTTCGAGATGTTTATGCCTGACTTACTCATTCATGTATATACTTTCTGGGTTTGATGGTTGATGGTTGATAACTCTCTAACTCTGTGGTTCCTACTTTTCTTTTGGGGCGTTGGTTAGGCCGTAGTGGGCGCGGACGCGGGTTTCGATTTCGGTTGTGATGTCGGGGTTGTCTTTTAAGAATTGCTTGGCGTTTTCGCGGCCTTGGCCGATTTTGTTATTTTCGTATGAGTACCAAGCGCCACCTTTTATGACTATGTTGCATCCGGCGGCGAGGTCAAGGATGTCGCCCACTTTGGAGATTCCTTCGCCAAAGACAATGTCAAATTCGGCTTCTTTGAAGGGGGGGGCAATTTTGTTCTTGACAACTTTTACGCGGGTGCGGTTACCGACGACATCGCCGCTTTGTTTTAGGGCTTCGATACGGCGGACGTCGAGGCGGACGGATGAATAGAATTTCAGGGCGCGTCCTCCGGTGGTGGTTTCGGGATTGCCGAACATGACACCGAGTTTTTCACGGAGTTGGTTGATAAAGATGACCGTGCAGTTTGATTTGGAGATAACGGCGGTCAGTTTGCGTAAAGCTTGGGACATCAAGCGGGCTTGTAGTCCCATATGGGAATCACCCATGTCCCCATCGATTTCTGCTCGGGGTACCAAGGCGGCAACCGAGTCGATAACGACGATGTCTATCGCTCCTGAGCGGACCATTGTCTCAGCGATTTCCAGTCCTTGTTCGCCGGTATCGGGTTGGGATATGTAGAGGTTATCTACGTCAACGCCGATATTTTGCGCGTACGCAGGGTCAAGGGCATGTTCGGCATCAATAAATCCGGCGATACCGCCACGCTTCTGGACTTCGGCTATCATATGGAGGGTAACGGTTGTTTTACCGCTTGATTCCGGTCCGTATATCTCAATGATACGGCCGCGGGGTATACCGCCTAAGCCTAAGGCGAGGTCAAGGCTTAACGAGCCGGTTGGGAATGTCTCGACATTCATCTGGGCGGCGGGGTCACCGAGTTTCATCACCGAGCCTTTGCCGAACTGTTTTTCTATCTGGCCGATGGCCGCTTCTAATGCTTTTAATTTATCTTCTCTTTCCATTTCTTTTCCTTTCGTAGGATGTTAATCCTTGAGAACGTGTGTTCTATTTCAATATAAAACAAACGTTCGACTTTGTCAACAATAAAATGTAAAAAATTTCCTAAACGGGGATTCGAAATTAATATATCATGATAGATTGGGTAGTATCAGCCCCTACCCAATCCTAATTTAGCATAATTTTCTTTATAATACAATAGTTTTATTATCGTGTTTTATTAAATATAGAGAAATCGTTAACCTTCATTTCTACCTATTTTCCGATCAATAAAATATAGAGTATAAGCTAACCCTAAAGACAATAGGGCAACTATAATTACGAAAACAGTAATATTTAAGACACCGAGCTCGTTAATGTCGAGAATTGGATAAATATAATTGCCTGTTATATGTCCATGTATAAATAGAAATGTTATGTAGATAGCTGGTAATATCAATACAAACAAAACAAGTTTTGGGCTTTTTATCTTTCCTTTTACAGTTACAAAAACCCAATGCAAAAACAACAGTATTGGATTTACAGCATGTAGAAATAAAAATGCTCCGCCAAATCCAAAAACTTTAAAATTCGTAATAACAATACCCATCATTATGAATGCCAAGATAACTAAGCATAAATCTATATATGTAGGAATTTGCTTTTGCTTATATATCAACAATACACCAGCATAAATCAAAATAAGACCCTCTATTGTGTTGCTTAAAAAAGTATATTCATTCATGTGTTCTGGAATTGGAAAATACCCCCATATAACGCTGAAAAGCAAAATACAGCCAATTCCTATTTTTATAATTGCTTGTAGTTTATTGTTTTTTATCATTAAATTAATCTCCTATGTTTTTCTTTCAATCGGATAATGGCAGGCGACCCAGTGGCGGGGATACTGCTCACGCCATTCGGGGGGGGCGGTTTTACATAAATCGGTGGTATAGCGGCAACGGGTATGGAATTTGCAGCCGGAGGGTGGATTCACCGGACTGGGGATATCTCCTTCGATGATCTGTGCTTCTTTTTTGGAGGCTTCATCGGTGGTGGGAACGGCTTCTAGTAGTATATTGGTATATGGATGCAGTGGATTGGCGAAGATTTCTTCGGAATCAGCCAGTTCGATAATGTTTCCAAGGTACATGACGGCGACGCGGTCGCTGATAAATTTTACCGTGCCAAGGTCATGGGAAATAAAGAGGTAGGTAAGGTTTTGGCTGTCTTTTAAGTCCATCAGCAAGTTGATTATCTGAGATTGTATTGAGACATCAAGGGCTGTAACCGGTTCATCACAAACAATGAATTTGGGGTTGAGGGCAAGGGCACGGGCAATCCCAATCCGCTGACGCTGGCCGCCGCTGAATTGGTGAGGATAACGGTGGATTAAGTGACTTTGTAAGCCACATTTTTCCATCACGTTAATCACATATTCTTCGAGCTTTTGGGAGCCACGGGTAAACATTTTGTGGGTAATCAAGGCTTCACTGATAAGCTGGCCGACAGTGAAACGGGGGTTTAAGGATGAATAGGGGTCTTGAAAAATGATTTGCAGCTCATTCCTTAGTTTCCTCATCTCTTCTTTTGATAAACGGCTTAAATCAATATCACGGTAATGGACTTTACCGGCAGTTTGTTCGTATAAATTTAGGATAACGCGGCCAAGGGTTGATTTGCCGCAACCGCTCTCGCCAACCAGACCAAATGTTTCACCTTCATAAATATCAATTGTTACACCGTCAACAGCTTTTACTGTTTGGCGCTCTTTTGGGATGAGACTGGTCTTTTTTAACGGAAAATGCATTTTGACATTTTCTAGTCTTAGGAGGACGTTTTGTTTTGCCACTGTTTTCGTACCTCCTTTTGGGGATAAAAGCAACGGATATTATGGATGTCGTTTATGTTAATCATTTCCGGCATCTCGTTTTCACATTTTTCCTGACAATATTTGCAACGGGGGGCAAACCGGCAACCTTTTGGTAAATCAAGCGGATGGGGAACCGCACCGGGTATCGCGTCAAGGCGGGCTTTTTTTTCACCACTTAAGTGGGGTATTGAGGTAAGCAGGGCTTCGGTATAAGGATGGGAATGTTCGGCCGCCTTAAAAATATAATCAACTGGTGCTGTTTCCACCACTTGTCCACAATACATGACAGCGACTTCATCAGCCATCTGATTAATGACACCAAGATCATGGGTGATAAACATAATCGATGTTTTCAATTCGTCTTTAAGCTCATTCATCAATCTGAGTATCTGGGCTTGGATGGTAACATCCAAAGCCGTGGTTGGTTCATCGGCAATCAATAGTTTAGGGTTGCACGCCAGTGCCATGGCAATCATGACCCGTTGGCGCATACCACCGGATAATTGGTGGGGATACTGGTCCATTATCTCTCCGGCATTGGGTATTTTAACCGATTCAAGCATTTTTATCGAGCTTTCACGGGCTTTAATCTTGCTCATACCTTGATGGAGTTTAAATACTTCGCTGATTTGGCTGCCAATGGAAAAAACGGGATTTAGCGAGGTCATTGGTTCTTGGAAAATCATCGAAATTTTGTTGCCCCGGATTTTGTACATTTCTTTTTCGCTAAGGTCGCTGATTTTTTCGTTTTCTAAATATATTTCCCCGTCATATATTTTCTGGTTGTTTTCAAATAGTTTGAGGATGGCCATTGCTGTCTGGCTTTTCCCACTGCCGGATTCACCAACGATACCTAAAGTTTTTCCTTCTTCAATTCCCAGTGAAACACCATCAACGGCTTTGATTAAGCCGTTTTTGGTTTCGAAGTAGGAATGTAAATTTATAATTTCTAGCATTCTCATATTAATATGAACTCTTGTTCTAAAATGGGATTTTATAATATGAAGTGTTTATTTACCTGCCAAATATGCCAAGTAATCGGCGCCCATGATTTTGTCTTCGAGGGCAATATGCTCTTTAACCCAATCGAGGGCATAATTGGCAAGGACACGGGTAAGCTTGGGGGTTATTCCATTGGTTTTCGCATCTATCTTTGATGCAAGAAACTTTTCGGCAAACTCAACATGGCGACGAGAGTGCTGTTCATAACCGGCATAATTCATTTCCCGCATCAGCTCTTCTTCGTATTCAAAGTGTGATGCCACATATGAACCGAGAAACTCAAGCGATTCCATGATTTTGTCCTCACTGCCCGGTTTGAAAGCAAGGACTTTCAAGCCTTCGACCATTTCTACCAGTGATTGGTGCTGTTCGTCAACTTTAGTTATTCCGGTCAATAATTTTTCGTCCATAAAGACCTCCATTTACTTAGGGGTCGGGATTCGAGTACCGACCCCCTAAGTATAACACAAGTTATCTGAAAAAACCATGGACATTATTCTATATCTTTTTGAATCGTTTCCCAGCAAAAATAGCGACAAATATCATAACTATCAAAGTTCCGAAAACAACCAGCCACGGTTGTGATTCTGCCCATTCGTAAAAGAAACCGTATATGAGACTGCCAATTGCGCTGGCAACAAACGGCAGGATGACGAAGAGG